>Ga0163108_10000319_pt1 | contig 36033 bp, 32 predicted proteins | sample Fk1155metaG_FD_109644 | JGI IMG/M metagenome (GOLD analysis project Ga0163108, IMG submission 109644) | Marine microbial communities from the Central Pacific Ocean - Fk160115 155m metaG | ecosystem: Environmental > Aquatic > Marine > Oceanic > Photic zone | place: The Central Pacific Ocean...
CGTTTGTTTGCGGTTTTAGATCGCTATAAATATCAGAAGCGCAATATCATTGCTTTTAAGCCCGGTATTGATGACCGCTATTGTGAAACTAGTATTGTTACGCATTCAGGCGCATCAATGCCTGCGCGCGTTGTTAATAGTGGAATGGAAATTCATCAATATATAAGTCATCACGATGAATACGATGTTATTGCGGTTGATGAGGCGTTTATGATACCTGGGGTGTCCTGGGTACTCACTGACTTGTTTAAAAAAGGTAAAACGATTGTAGTATCGTCTTTAGATTTATCTGCGACAGGAAAGGCCTTTGAGGAGATTGAAGCGCTATTTCCTTGGGCAACTTGTATTGAGAAGTGCCCGGCAGTGTGCACTGTTTGCGGTCAGGACGCATATTATACACATAAAAAAGTAGAAGATATTGCTGAAATAACAGTTGGAGGCTCTGAACTTTATGAGCCTCGCTGTTGGCAGCACCATAGTTACTTTAATGAAATATAAAGTGGGTGATATTGTTCTGGTAAAATCCGGCGCCGGCAAAGCTATACCTCGATTTCATGTTAAACTTGTTGAGCGTATTGTGAGGAAGCCACCAAAGGATCCTAACTATATTATTTGGCGCTGTCACTTGACACGCCATCGCGAAGCAGATATACTACGAAAGGAATGGCAAATTCCATTTAAATTTCCTGATGATATAGAAACTTTTGTATTGGAAATGAATATAATTAGAAAAGAACGAAATGCGAAGAAAGAAAGAATAAGCGAAGAGTTTAGTATTATATCAAGCAACTATTTAAATTCAGATGGCTAAGAAAAATTATCTATTGGATACAAGCGTTTATTTAACCGATGCGGATGCTATATTTTGTTTTGGAAATAATGATATTTTTATTCCGCTTAAAGTTCTTGAAGAAATTGACAAACATAAAAAACGACAAGATTCGGTAGGCTCTAACGCCAGAAGAATTATTCGCACTCTTGACGAGTTGCGCAGAATCGGAGATTTACAAAAGGGCGTACGCTTAGGAAAGGGAAAAGGCCTTATAAAAGTAATGTCGTATAGTTGCTTGACAGGATCAGTTTTTCCTCCCGATTTAGATCTCAGAATTCCAGACCACGCTATTCTTGCGACCGCAAAAGCCGTACAGCAAGGATCTTCCGGAAGAAAGATGATTGTCGTTTCGCGGGACATCAATATGCGCGTTATATGTGATTCGATCGGAATGTCCGCGGAAGATTATGTAACTGAAAAAGCAGCTGAGTCGTCAGATCAGCTTTATAGCGGATTTGTAGAGCATCTTGTTGACGATCAGATAATCGATCGATTTTATGAAGGAGAAGATATCCTTATTGAAGAAGATGAGGTAGGAGAATTATGGTATGCCAATCAATTTCTTTTAATGGTCTCCAATGCTAATGAAAAGAAAACAGCTTTAGCTCGTTTTAAAAGCCACCACATGCCATTAAAAAACATAATACATGATAAGCTGCCCGATTGGAATATTAATTCAAGAAACAAAGAGCAGGCGTTTGCTATGGATTTACTAATGGATCCCAGTATTAAAATTGTTTCTTTAATTGGGAGAGCGGGTAGTGGTAAAACTTTAATGGCCATCGCCGCGGGCTTACAGCAAACAATAGGAATGAGATCTGAACACAATCATTATTCGCGTCTTATTGTGTCCAGGCCCGTGCAGCCACTGGGAAAAGACATTGGGTTTCTTCCCGGCACAATGGAAGAAAAGATGCTTCCCTGGCTCATGCCTATACAAGACAATCTTAAATTTTTAATGGGCGATCGCACATCACTTGAGATGTATATGGAAAAGGGCAAGATTGAAATTGAAGCCCTCACATACATCCGCGGCCGCTCGATTGCTAATGCCTTTGTTATAATTGATGAAGCCCAAAATTTAACAAAACACGAGATTAAGACTATTATTACTCGCATCGGCGATGGTACAAAAATTATTTTAACAGGGGATATTGAGCAGATTGATAATATTTATGTTAATGAAACGTCAAATGGTTTGGCTCACGCTATTGAGAGCTTTAAACAATATCCGATCGCCGGCCACGTGACGTTCAGGAAAGGCGAAAGAAGCGAATTGGCAACACTAGCTTCAAAAGTTTTATAAATATGTTATACTGATTAAGGAGTTATTTATGTCAGAAAAAGAAAATATTACAGCGATTACAGAAGAAGAGCTACATACTAATCCTTTGCTGGGGATTGCAGTAAATCCTAACACCGAGCTAAAGACCTATCTTGTAGAATATGTCGGAACAAAATTAGACCAAAAAGAGGTGACAGTAAATATGATATCGGAGGTCTTGGCACTAGACTTCCCAGAATTTACTTTTGCTTTTGCTGAAGAGAACTTTTTACGAGGTTATCAACTGGGATTGGAAGATGCCGAAACTTTATATACAGAACAAACAAAAGAAATTGCAAAGCCAACAGTCTGATTTTTACACTGCTAGCGGTCTACACATATTTTTTAAAGATCCGGTTGAGAATGTAGATGTTGAAGAAGTAATTTCAAAAGTAGAAACAGCAATCCCGACGCACTTATTGTCTGAAATTGAAATGATTATTTTTGGATGGTTTGATGAGTTTGAGGAAAGAGGCATAAATGCATTTTATGATGGCGGTACACTTTATATATCGAACATTCAAGATGATGAAGAAGATTTATATGACGACTTAGTGCATGAGATTTCTCATTCTTTAGAAGAGCCCCATGGTTATTTTTTATATGGCGACAAGAAAGTAGAAGAAGAGTTTCTAAGAAAAAGGAAGTTTCTCCACGATCTTCTTTGGAAAAGAGGGGTTAAGGCCCCTTTGTCTATGTTTATGGAGCCTGAGTATAGTAAAGAATTCGATATGTTTCTTTATGAAAAAATTGGATACGACAAACTATCGAATATTATGAAGGGTGTTTTTATAACTCCATACGCGGCCACTTCCCTTAGAGAATATTTCGCAACAGGGTTTACGGAATTTTATATGCATCCGGAGGCACACAATTTTCTACAAAAGATTAGCCCAGAACTGTATAAAAAATTAATTACCCTCCATAATCCAGAAAAACTTGACAACCAATAAAAAAGTGGTTATAATATAGTATAATATAAATCTGGAGGGATTTTGCCACATATATCATATTCTGAACTCAAAGACTGGGTAACTTGCGCGTTTTATCATAAACTTACGCGCATTGATAAGCTAAAAGGGTTCAAAGGAAATGCTTTTACAGCATTTGGAACAGCTATTCATGCTGTCTGCGAAAAGAAACTATTAAAGGAAGAGATTAACGATGAAGAATTTTTTGTTAGTAGCTTTTCTGATTGTATTACTTCACTGGACGACGATGTGGATGTGGATGATCGACTCGTTGCTGATATGGTGGGACAAGGGAAAGCTATACTTCCAGAAATCGAAGAAGCGGTCAAAGAATACTTCGGAGAATACAAAGTCGAAGCAGTAGAACTAAAGCTTTATGAGCCGATCCCTGGCGATGAAGACTATATGTTCAAAGGATTTATTGATGCTATTGTTTCAACACCAGACGGGAAGGTTCATGTTTTTGATTGGAAGACTTGTGGCTGGGGCTGGGACAGCCGCCGGCGCAGCGAAAAAATGACAACTTATCAGCTTACGCTTTATAAACACTTCTTTGCACAAAAGATGGAAATTGATCCCGCCAATGTAGAAACACACTTTGCGCTCCTTAAGAGAACGGCAAAGAAAAACCGAGTTGAACTATTTAGGATTACGAGCGGCCCAAGAAAAACTGAAAACGCTCTTAAATTATTGCACAAAGCATTATACAATATCAAAAATAAACGTTATATTAAGAACAGGCTCTCGTGTGAGCGATGTACGTTTAGACACACAAAAGAATGTCCATGAGGAATAAATGACAGAAAAAAAGAAGATTTTGGTCTTATCTGACCACCCATTATCGCCCTCGGGTGTAGGCTCTCAGACAAAATATATGATTGAGGCGCTTTTAAAAACTGGTAGATACCAATTTATTTGCCTAGGCGGCGCCATGAAGCATCATGATTATTCGCCGCAAAAAGTGGAACCATATGAAGAAGATTGGATAATCTATCCTGTCGACGGCTACGGTACCGAAGAAATGATTAGGTCAATCCTCCAAAATGAGCGTCCTGACGCATTGTGGTTTATGACTGATCCTCGATTTTATGGTTGGCTTTGGCAGATGGAAAACGAGATTCGTTCTCATCTGCCAATGATCTATTATCACGTATGGGACAATTTTCCTGTTCCACATTTTAACGAAATTTATTATTCGTCAACTGATAAGGTAGTTTCAATCTCAAAAGTTACACAGGCTATTTTGGAAAAAGCTGCCCCAGCCGTTGAATCCGAATATCTCCCGCATGCCGTTGATAATCAGATTTTTAAGAAATTTAAGTCGACCGAGGAGATTAATCAAGCGCGCTCCATTAAGGAGAATTTATTTGAGAATATGTCTCCTGAATTTCGAAATAAAGATAAGAAGATATTTATGTGGAACAATAGAAATGCACGCCGAAAACAAAGCGGCACTTTAATCTGGTGGTTTAAAGAATGGCTCGATGAAGTGGGCCACGATAAGGCGACGTTGTTGATGCACACAGACGCCAGAGATCCCCATGGCCAAGATCTTCCGTTGCTTATTGAACACTTAGGGGTTGATAGGGGCCAAGTGTTTTTATCGACCACAAAGGTGCCTCCTGAAAGTTTAGCAACAATGTACAATGCTGCCGATTTTACGATTAATATATCGGATGCAGAAGGTTTCGGATTAGCGACATTAGAATCTTTATCGTGCGGTACTCCAATCGTCGTTTCGATGACGGGAGGCCTCCAAGAGCAGGTTACTGATGGCAAAAATTGGTTTGGATTTGGTATCGAGCCGTCATCAAAATCAGTTATTGGATCATTGCAGGTACCTTATATTTATGAAGACAGAATAGCTCAAAAGGACTTTAACGATGCATTGACAAAAGCGATTAAAATTTCCGACAAAGCATACAAAAAGATGTCAATTCAAGCGCGCGAACACGTTATGAACAACTATAACTTTGAAGCTTATACAAAAAGATGGGTAGAAATAATGGACGATTTAATTGAAAGGCACGGCTCGTGGGATAGTAGAAAATTATATGATCGATGGCATCTAATGGAGGTAGCGTGAAAAAGAAAGTTTTATTAAAAGGACCACTTTTAACTCGATCGGGTTATGGAGAGCAGACTATGTTTGCTCTAAGATCTCTTAAGAGTCGAGAAGATTTATTTGATATTTATGTTCAGCCTCTTACGTGGGGAACTTGTTCCTGGGTTATTGATGATACAGAAGAGAGAAGATGGATCGACAAGCTTATCGAAAAAACTGTACACTTTATTCAAGGTGGTGGTCAGTTCGACATGTCGATCCAGGTTACCATTCCGAATGAATGGGAAAAGATCGCGCCCGTAAATATTGGCTATACCGCCGGCATTGAAACTACAAGAGTTCACCATACTTGGATCCAGAAAGGAAACACTATGGATAGAATTATAACAGTGGGAAATCACGGTAAAGATACTTTTGTAAATAGTGTTTATACGGCCATCAATCAGGCGACCAATGAAGAAACCAAGTTAGCACTTGAGACACCAATTGTAGCAGTGAATTATCCAGTAAAAACGTTTGAACAGATACCAGATGTAGAATTAAACATAGAGCATGATTTTAACTTTTTGGTTGTTGCCCAATCGGGGCCTCGAAAGGATCTGAACAATACCATCAAATGGTTTATTGAAGAGTTCCAAAATGAAGAAGTTGGAATGGTTATAAAATCTAATATTTCCAAAAACTGCTTAATAGATAGAAGAAAGTTGTTTTGGGACTTAAAAGCTCTGGCCAGCCAGTACCCGGATAAAAAATGTAAAATATATTTGCTTCATGGCGACATGACAAACGAAGAGATGCACGCGTTATATGTACATCCGAAAATAAAAGCATTTGTGGCTTTCCCTCATGGAGAGGGCTTCGGCCTTCCTATTTTCGAAGCAGCCTATAGTGGCCTCCCAGTAGTGGCCACAGGCTGGTCAGGTCAGCTAGACTTTTTGGTCGATTTAAGAGGTAATGAGCGCTTCTATAGTGCCGCATATGATTTGCTACAAGTCCCAGACGAAGTGGTTTGGGAAGGTGTTCTTATTAAAGAATCGATGTGGGCCGTAACAAGAGAGCAGTCTGCCCGTCAACAGATGCGCACGTGCTATATTGATATTTTAAAAGACACGCTAGCCTATGATTGCAAGGCTTATGCCGAAGAATTAAAAGAGAGATTTTCAGACAAAGCTCAAAATGAAAAATTTGTTACGGCCGTTAATGGTGGACAATTTTCGAAAGTAGAGACTGATTATATATTTGTTAGCGATATGTTCGCGGATCAATATAACATCGGAGGCGCCGAACTAAGCCTACAGACAATAATGGATTCGTGCCCTTCGGACAAGACTTATAGTAAGTTTAATTCATTCTCGATTTCTGAAAGATCTATTAAAGAAAATATGGACAAAACATGGATATTTGGAAATATTGCTAATTTAAATAATGAATTAATTAATTTTATTGTAGAAAGCGGCATTGAATATTATTTTATAGAGTTTGATTATAAATATTGTGAATATCGAAACCCTGTACTATATCAATTTTTAGAAGACGAAGAATGTGACTACACACAGACCGAGAGGGGTCAGGCCATTACAAGATTTATCAACAATTCGTTGTGTACCTTTTTTATGTCCGAAGGCCAGATGAGTACCTTTATCAACGATTTGAGAACACTGGAAGATAAAAAATTATGCGTCCTTTCTTCTCTGTTTCAGGACCGCTTCTTCGAAAAGATCTCGGAACTTAATGCAACCATCGATCAGAAGGATAGAACTAAATGGATTGTTCTTGGATCAAGGTCTTGGGTTAAGGGCGCCAAGGAATCTGAAAAATGGTGCAAAGACCACAATGTAGAGTATGAGGTTATTAATAATATTTCACATGATGAATTACTACAAAAATTGGCGACCTCTAAGGGTATCTGCTTCAAGCCTACTGGCTTAGACACATGTCCAAGGTTTGTTATTGAAGCAAAGCTGCTAGGCTGCGAACTGGAACTAAATGAGAATGTCCAGCATCTCACTGAAGATTGGTTTAACACAGAAGACATTAATAACACTCTAAAATATCTTAAGAGTAGAAAGGAATTCTTCTGGAGCCGAGTTGAACAATAAACATTTTACAATTTTAATTCCATCTTATAATGTGGAAAAGTGGACAGAAAGAAATATAGCTTCAGTGGTCAGCCAAGATTATAATAATTACGATATTATATATATTGATGACTGTTCTACGGACGCAACTTCTGAACTAGCTCAAAAACTTTTAAACGATGGCGCGAAGACTAATAATTTCAACTTACATTTTGAAAATAATAGTTTTAATAGAGGTAAAATGCACAATGTTCATGACGCCGTGCACAACGCGCCCGATAATACAATTATTGTAATTTTAGATGGTGATGATTGGCTGGCTAACGATGGTGTCCTAAGCTGTCTTAACGATGTTTATGGTTCCGGAGACGTTTGGATGACAAATGGTTCTTATATTGTTGAGCCGACCCAAGAAGTCGTATGTCCCAAGATAAATCAACAATATTGGAATGGCGACATCCGAACAAAGAGTTGGGAATTTTCACACCTTGGAACATTTAAAAAAGAACTCTTCTGCAAGATTAAAAGAAAAGATCTTATGAACACGCAAGGTCAATATTGGTCAACAACCAGCGATCAGGCCATAATGTGGCCAATGGCTGAAATGTGTGGACCAGAACACTTTAGGGCCATTGACGAGGTTTTATATGTATACAATAGATTAAACCCTCTTTCTGATGACAGGGCCCATAGAACCGATCAGCTGGCAACAGAGCACGTTATAAGACACAAGAAGCCGTACGAAAGACTGAAGGCGCTGTGAACATCTTTCTTGAAAATGTTAACCTGAACTCCAATTCTGGTCCAAATTATTTTGCACAGAAGTTGATGAAATATTTAAGTTTTCGTAGTGTCACGTTTGATCCGAATATTGATGGCGATTTAAAATTAACATTTATTGAATCTTGTAATCAAAGACCTTGGCTTCCGATGGTACAGAGGTTGGATGGAATCTATTTTAATGCTAATTTTGATTGTAATAGGATGAATGCGAACATCAAAAGAACGTATAATAATTCAAAAGGCGTAATCTTTCAAACTAATTTTAATAAAGAGCTGATATTTAATTGGTTTGGGCCCCACGATAATTATCGAATTATCAATAATGGCTCTGATCTGTTATATATAAACGAAATTGAAGAAGACAAGAAGCTTGCTTCAAAAATTCAATCTTTTGATAATGTGTGGAGTTGCGCAGCACATTGGCATAAGTTTAAGCGCCTAAACGAAAATATTCAATATTTCTTAAATTTTTCTGAGAAAAATGATTGTTTAGTTGTTGCTGGTTCTGGTGAAGTAGAGCAGATTAGTCATCCGAGAATATTTTATGTTGGAAATTTAAATACTAATCAGCTACTATCTTTATTTAAGATATCAAAGTATTTTATTCATTTGGCTTATTTGGACCATTGTCCCAATGTTGTAATTGATGCTAGAGCGTGCGGATGCCAAATTATATGTTCATCTTCAGGTGGAACAAAAGAAATAGCAGGATCCGAAGCAATTATACTTTCGGAGTCTCCGTGGGACTATTCCTTCATAGAGGCGACTAGTCCACCGAAGATAGATTTTGACAAAAGAGAAACAACCGGCATTGAATCAGAATTATCAATGTTAAAGATTTCCAAACAGTATTATAATTTTTTTAAGGAGGTTACACCATGAAATTGCCGCAAGGAATAAAGAGAAAGTTTAAAGAAGATGAGTTTTTTGGCTGGCGCGCCGACTGCGCCGCGGACTATATAGAAGCCTGTATAGAAATACTTACAGACGAAAAAGCTTTTAAATCGTTCCGCCGACACCCGAAATATACACCCGTACTGGCTCACGTTACTACCGAACAAGGAATAAAATATCTTGAAGATATCCTGAGTAACAATAGTTTTCTTGTAAATATAATTAATACTTATATTGCCTCTAATGACAAAATTGGAAATCCCCAATTGAGCACATTTAAGATTGGGAACAGCGCAAGCCCATCGGAGGATCCATTTTTAGAAATTATAATGGACCCAACTACTGTGAGGTATGTAAAGGTTCTCAGCGACCTTCTTGCTTTGTTTGGCACTTTGCGAAATTTTAATATTGTTGAAATTGGAGGGGGGTTTGGAGGACTGGCCACGGTATTGTCCTCGGCAAATTTTAAAAATTATTATAATATTGATTTACGAGAACCGGGACTTGTGGCCAAAAAGTTTTGTAATCATGCCGGCATTAAAAACTTTCATATACTGACGCCAGCCGAAATAAGCAAATTAGATGACGTAGAAATTGATTTAGTAATCAGTAATTATGCATTTTCGGAGTGCAATTACGAAACTCAAGATGTTTATATTGATAAAATATTATCCCGGGCAAAAAGAGGATATCTTACCCACAATACAGCGCCCCAGCGCGTTGAAAGAACTAAATCTATTATTGGAAGCTACAAAAACTTTATGTTGTTTAAAAACGATATATGTAAAAAGAGGCACCCTATTTTTTCGTGGGACAAAACAAAGTCACGTATTTCTGTAATTGGGACCGGCCGCCTAGGCCTGTGTTTTTGTTTAAGTCTCGACAAAGCCGGCAATCACGTTGTTGGGTGCGATCTTGATCAAGATTATGTTGACAAAATAAACAATAAGGAATTCTTTTCGCATGAACTCGGAGTAAACGAGCTTATAGACAAGTCAACAGTTTTCAAAGCAACTACAGATTTGAGCATGACTGTGGAACATGCAGATTTAATATTTGTTACAGTTGCATCATATTCTGAGCCCGATGGCAAGTATGATGTTTCTCAAGTTGATTCTGTGGTTAAATCATTGATAGAGCTTGGACCACAGCCAGCCAAAAAGCACTTAGTAATATGCACGAATGTAAATCCTGGATATTCTGATACAGTATATGAGAGATTAAAAGATTATAATTGGGAAGTTTCTTTTAATCCTGAAACAATCGCCCAAGGAAGCATATTGCATAACCAAGCAGAGCCGGATTGTATATATATCGGTAGCGACACACAAGAATTAGCAGAAGAAATAATCACCGTATATGACAACATGTGTAATAATGAACCTTCAATCCATGTTATGGATCGCCTGAGCGCCGAACTTACAAAGGTATCTTTAAATTGCTATTTGACTTGTAAAATATCATTTGCAAATATGGTTGGAGATCTCGCAGCCAAGCTCGGGGCTTCCCCAGAGAAGGTACTAAAAGCTGTTGGTTCTGACAGTAGAATTAATAATAAATTCTTTAGGCCTGGATTTGGATGGGGTGGGCCCTGCTTTCCTCGTGACACCAGGGCCTACATAAGTTTAGCAGAAAACAATTCAATGCCAGCAGACATGTGTGTCGCTTCTAATAATATCAATAAAAAACATTTAGATTTTCAAGTTCAAACGTTTTTGGAATCCGGACTACAAGAATACACAACCAACAGTGTTACGTATAAGCCCGGTACTATAATTTTAGAAGAATCACAACAGCTTGAATTCGCTAAGCGCTTAGCAGAAGCAGGAATTAAAGTAAGAATTTTCGAAGGCCCAGCTGTTGTAGAAGAACTAAAGGCGCGATATGGAGACTTGTTTAGCTATGAGTAAGGGCACCGTCGCCATTAACTTTACGATTGGATTTGGCAATAATTTATTCCAATATGCATATGCAAAATTATTAGCAGAAAGGCACGATCTTCAATTACATCACAGGGCCATTCCAGAGGTTGGCGTAGCGCAATCTGTCGCTAATATCAACAAACAACTTAATACAGTTGTGGTAAATGATGATAATTATAAGCACGTGCTTTATTTTGAGAATTTAGAAAATTGCAATGTCGTCGTAAGTGGGTATTTTGAAGATTATAAGATTTTAAAACCATATTTATCTGATGTTCGCGAGTGGTTCGATAAAAAAGAAATAACCAATACAAATGATGTGGTACTACATCTAAGATTGCAGAATAGGCTCGTTCAAGTCAGCCACAACAAAAACCACATAACGACAGATTCGTTCAAAACTGCTTTATCAAATTTTGATTATGATAGACTTCATATTGTCACTGATGCCGAGAAATGGGAGACACACAATCTTGAAGACATAGAAAAGATAAGGCACGAAATTAAAATCGGACCAAATCCGCCGTCTAATTCTCCTTGGGTAGAGGCAGAACAATCATTAGAATACATGAATCATCTAATAGATGGTTTTTCTGATTTAAATCCTATTGTTCATTGTAACGAGGCAGAAACTATTGAGGGTTCTGGTGGATTGCGAGGCGGGTTTATTGATGACTTTAATTTATTAAGAAGTTTTAATCAAGTGATAGTGTTTAATAGTACATTTTCATGGTGGGCCGCAACGCTAAGCGCCGCCGAAAAGGTAGTCATCTTCAATCCATGGAAGATAGCTAAGCCATCCGCCGCTCGCCGCAACTTAGGAAGCACTAAATATCCTGGCTGGTCTTCATGGGGTTCTGTAGACGATTTGTATTTTAAAAAGTATGATATAAAATGATTAAGCTCATTATATTTGATTTAGACGGCGTTTTGGTTGATGCTTGCGAGTGGCACAGGGTTGCGTTAAACAAGGCATTAAAAGAAGTTTGCGATTATGAAATTTCAGAAAAAGATCACTATGAAACTTTTAATGGAATTCCAACTAAAGTAAAGCTGGCAAAATTAACTGAAATGAATATAGTGCCCGAGTCTAATCATAAAAAAATCTATGACTTAAAACAGCACATGACCATTGAAACAATCAATGAAAACGCGGCATGCCGCCCAGAAAAAATAGATATGATCAATTATCTCAGAGAAAAAGGATGTTATATTGCTTGCTTCACAAATAGTATCAGAGAGACTGCAACATTGATGCTGGACAAGACGGGCGTTTTAGAACATTTAGACTATCTTGTGACCAATGAAGACGTTGAAAATAGCAAACCAGATCCAGAAGGTTATAGCTTTTTAGTTGAAAAATTTAATGTCAGCAAAGAAGATGTTATAATAGTTGAAGATTCACCAAAAGGCCTTGAGGCCGCCTACGCTTCTGGGTGTAATGTTATAGAAGTTAAAAATCCAGAACAGGTAACAAAAGATATTTTTAAGGATTATTTTAAATGAAAATTTTAATACCCATGGCAGGAGAAGGAAGTAGATTTGCAAAGGAAGGATACACCTTTCCCAAGCCCCTAATCGACGTCCGTGGCAAGCCCATGATACAAGCTGTAGTTGAAAACTTGGACTTTGATTGTGAATACATATTTCTTGTTCGCAAGAAGCATGTTGAGATGTATACCGGGCTTCTTGATACGTTGGAACGAATTACAAACGGCAGATTTAATTATGTAGAAGTGTCCGGCTTAACAGAGGGTGCAGCCTGCACTGCTTTGTTGGCAGAAAAATATATTGATGATGAGGAGGGCTTGTTAATCGCCAACTCTGATCAGATTATTGAATATGAAGCTCCCAACTTCTTAACACTTAAAAGTCTAACTAACGTAGATTCTATGGTTTTTACATTTAATGCAGTCCACCCAAAGTGGTCTTTTGTAAAAACAAATTCTCGCGGGTTTGTAACAGAGGTGGCAGAAAAAAGACCAATATCTAATATCGCCACATGTGGAATTTATTGGTACCGCCATGGTTCTGATTTTGTAAAATACGCGAAACAAATGATTGACAAAAACATCCGAGTAAATAATGAGTTTTATATTGCGCCAGTTTATAACGAACTAATTGGGGATGGAAAAACTCTTATTCCATTTTATGTTCACAGAATGTGGGGAATAGGAACACCAGAAGATTTGAAGAACTTTTTAGAAGACAATAATAAGAGGTAAACATGAAAGTAGCGTTGTGTCTGCACGGATTAGTCGGAACTGACGATAAGTATGGCCGCGGAAACAAGATAATAAACTATAAGATAGGTCATAAGCATTTTAAAGAGCACGTGATCGACGTTAATGAACATGTTGACGTATTTATGCACACTTGGAGCACCGATTATAAAGATAGGCTCATAGAGGCTTATAATCCTGTTGCAATAAAAGCAGAGGAACAAATGAAAACACCGTTTCAAGATTTACCGGGATCCGTCTATTTTCCGGGCTCCACCAAGGCGATGGAGAATACTGGCATGCATGCTAATTATTGCCGGTGGAAATCAGTAAAAGAGGTGATTTCATTGGTAAATCAGAGTGAAACTAAATATGATTGGATTCTTTTGACTAGATTTGATATCGCATTTATGGTAGATTTCGATTTTAGTGAATACGATAATAATAAGTTTTATGCGCAGGGTCCCGCTGGCCCATATGAAAGGGGCCTTAATCTGATAAATGATTTATGGTTTTTTGCGAACCAAGAAAATATGACCATATTTTCCAAGCTTTATGATAGGCTTCCTGCTGTGATTGTTGAAAATGAATGGGACGATGAGGATGCCGATCGCTATCAAAATGTTTTGCAAGATTTCCATGAACCGGACTGGGGATTTGTCAAGGTCCTGCTCCAACGTTCTTCTGATCCAAACGAGCCGCAATATTTAGAACACATAATAAGTAATCACATGCTAGCCCGTCGTCACTTAATTGAAACAGGCCTTCAAAATAACTTAGAATATGCTTTTACAAGAGAATGGAATGGATCCCCAGGAAAGCTTTCTACTGAAACGCCTCTAGTAAGATGGTATTATATGAACAGGGTTTAGCATGTTATTAATCGCACATAGAGGAAACATTAGTGGTCCAAATCCCGTAAGGGAGAACAGTCCCGATTACATAAATGAAGCATTAGATCTTGGTTATGATGTGGAAGTTGATGTTTGGTATATGCATAACCAGCTTTATTTGGGACACAATCCTCCACAGTATGACATTTCTATAGACTACTTAAAAAACGAACACCTTTGGTGCCACTGCAAAAATGTTAATGCACTTAGGCATTTATTGGACAATGATATCCATTGTTTTTTTCATAAGGGAGACGATGTTACTTTAACGTCTCGCGGAATTATTTGGACCTTTCCTAAAAAGAAATTAGTTGAGAACTCAGTTTGTGTAATGCCCGAATATGGATACGATGGCGACTTAGATAAATGTATGGGCATTTGTAGCGATCATATACGAGATTATAAAGAATGAAAAAAGTTTGTTTATTGGGCCGCGGCCCGTCGATACTCGCACTAGAAGGCGATGATGTGAGCGATATTGATGACTTTGTTTTGGTCAATAATCACGCAGCCACCCTACAAAATAAAACAATATTCGAAAAGATAAAAGACAAAAACATATATGTTATTTGTAACAACAATCAGGCTGGATTTATACCAGAGGTTTTAGGAAAAATAAATGTAACTCAATGTGTTACTAATAGGCTAAAGCCCGATTGGACCCTTTGGAGAAAATATAAAGACCTTCAAAAGAAACACCACCAAGGCGGCTTTCTTAATAATCTCGGCTTACTCCCTTTTCTCGCTGAAGATGAGCCATATCAACACGCATGGCGTGGGCCCGAAGGAAGAAATTTGGAAGTTATGTATGCTTATAATGGAGCACCAATCGAACATATGCCAGAAGAAGCAGAACAATATCTAACAGAGATATATAACAACAATCTTGTGTGCAATTGCGGTTATTATGCCACGCTATATGCACTACTAAAGCTTAATGGTCAACATTTGGTTTATTATGGAATGGATTTTTATGATAACATTAAAATTTTAAAATCATGGTATTTAAATTCACCACAGTATTTAACACCAGAGTGGAATCAGTTAAGAATGAAATATGAAGGAGAGCACATGAAGGTTCTTTGGGAGCATTTCTTGACTGGGTATTTCCCCAGCTCTAAGTTTGAATTCAACACAGTGGCTACCTGTAACTTTAAAAATGAAAATATTATATATAATAAAGTGCACTTAAAAGACGCTGATATATCAAATAAGACTTATCTTTAAATATAACATTTGACAGCCGCTGCATAATCAATTATAATATATAAAAGGAAGCATTATGACCGATTACAATAGCACCACGTTTAGTGGTGTAAAAATTACTTTTATAAATATGCCACTGAGAGAATCGGCAACCCCAAACGTGCCGCCAGAAGGGCCCGGCATTTTAGCCGCTATATGTAGAATGTATGGGGCTGAGCCTTATATTATAGATCTAAATTCTTATAGAATTCAAGATGAGGATTCGGCTAATCGCGGTCTAATTAGTGGTCGTTATCTTACACTTGAAGAAACAGAAAATTTAATTGTTGCTCATTTGTCCAAAAATGGGGATCAAGATGTAATTGCGTTTTCTGGCATGATTACCACACTTAAGTGGCAAGAAAATGTAGCAAAGATCATTCGTAGACATCTCCCAGATACATTTATGGTTTCCGGAAATGGTCTCGCGACAGAAATCAAAAGAGGTCTTTTTAAATGGATACCGCAACTCGATGCTGTTGCTCGCTCTGAAGGTGACGACGTTATTTTATCAATATTAGATGATGCTATTAATATTAAAAATTATGGCATTGAACGTGCGTATAAAGCTGGAAAGCTATCTTCTCACTATATTGGAGAATATGAAGGCCGACCTCGTTTTCAATATGAAGGAGATAGGCCGAAAGATTTGGATGCTATTCCATATGCTGCACTAGATTTATTAGAAAGCGACCCATATGGCCACAACATCTTAGAACAATATATTAATATTCCAGTATGGGGTCTTGCGGCAAATAATAGTTCTGCGACTTCCTTTTCAATGAAGCGAAGCTTGACGAGTGTTAGCAGCCGCGGCTGCCCATATGCGTGCGCATTTTGTTATCGCGGCGCCCAAGGCGAAAGAAATTATGGAATGCGCACAAGTGAGCATATAGCAAAGCAAATTAGGGGATATGTAGATGACTACGACTTAGATTTTATTGGTTTTCCTGATGATAACTTTGCAGTTGATAAAAGAAGAATTAAAAGAATGGTCCCTGTGTTTAAGGATTATGGCCTGGATAAAGTTAGGTGGGGCACCCATACGAGAATGGATGAAGCTGATGCTAGACTTAAGGATATGGCAGCTTCGGGATGCGTGTATATTGGCTTTGGGGCAGAATCTGCATCGGATAGAGTTTTAAAGCTTATGAATAAGGGCGGCTTTATTTTAAGAAACGGAATGGAAGAAATAAAAGTACACGGTAAAACCTATAGCTTTCCAAAGACTATGACGGATGCAGTTAGAAACTGCTATGATGCCGGCATCCATCCAAATTGTACATGGATTATGGGATATCCCGGAGAAAAATTAGAAGATCTAAAAACTAGCATAGCATTTATTTTGTGGCAACAGGAATATTGGTCAAGACTTCACACTCCTGGGACTTCCGAACACAAGCAAGCGCTAGCCGCAGTAAACAGAAAGATGTTTACAGCCACTGCATATCCTGGCACTGCAATGTGGAAGACTGTACGCCCGCATCTGAAAAAGTATTTTAATATTTCATTTGATAAATTTAATAGACCGGTGTGTGATGATAACTTCCATAGTTATGCTTTAGAGCTTGATGACGCAACAAAAGTTTTAAATTCTCTAACCGGAGAAATGGTAAATTTTAGCGATATGCACATTGATACATTTTTAGAGGCCCGCCGACATATTGATAATGACGAGATAGAAAAAGTATTGGATATGAAATGAGTTTTGATAATTGCTATTTCTTAATTCCGGCTAGAATGGGATCAAAAGGGTTTCCTCATAAGAATAGAAAATTGTTTGAATATACGGCAAAAACATTTCCAGAGCATATTAAGTCTCGACTGTACGTGTCAACTGATGACGACGTAATAAAAAATCTTGCTAAAAGAAACAATATCAATATTATAGATCGCCCACTTGAACTATCTCAAGATAAAACTTCTATGAAAGATGTCTTAAGGCACTTTAGAGATTGTTTAAATATTGAAAATAGTTCAAATATTGTGTTATTATATTTAACATATCCTGAAAGAACATGGTCTGATATCAAAAAGATATATAATTATTTTTTATCAACAAATAAAAAATCTTTAGTTTGCTGTGAGGATGTTGAGGAACATCCATATTTATGCTTTCACGAAAAAGCCAATCACCGCGCCGAACTAATAATAGAGCATGAATTTTATCGGCGCCAAGACTATCCAAAATGTGTAAAGTTAAGCATGTTTGTTGCATGTTATACAGTGGGTGTTATAGAAGAATTACACGACTTAATGTTTGAGAAAAATAGCGTTTTTTATAAGCTAGAACAACACAAAATTGATGTTGATTATCTGGAACAATTTTTAAGGGTTAACGAGGGGGTTAATTAATGGAACAAAAAAGAGCACTCATAACAGGAATAAACGGCATGGATGGTAGTCATCTGGCTGATCTGCTTTTATCAAAAGGGTACAAAGTGTACGGCATAGAAAGAAGATCTTCCGCCATTAACAGGGCTAATACAAAACACATTGAGGAGGAAATACATTATATAACAGGAGATATGACCGACAAAGGTTCTTTACAGCGCGCCCTATATTTAGCAGACCCTCATGAGGTTTATAATTTGGCGGCGCAATCTTTTGTGGGCTCTAGTTGGAACCTATCAGAGCAAACAACCAAAGTCAATGCGATGGGTACCCTTTATATGTTAGAATCAATTCTTGCTCACAATAAAAAGATAAGATTTTATCAAGCTAGCACCTCAGAGATGTTCGGAAAAGTAGTGTGTACTCCACAGACTGAGTTAACGCCGTTTTATCCTCGTAGTCCTTATGCTGTTTCTAAATTATATGCGCACTGGATTACTAAGAACTATCGTGAATCATATGACTTATTTGCATGCAATGGTATTTTATTTAATCACGAATCTGAAAGACGAGGCATTGAATTTGTAACAAGAAAAATTACCGATGGTGTTGCAAAAATACACTTAGGTGTTAAAGATCACATAGCGCTGGGCAATTTAGACTCCAAAAGAGACTGGGGATATGCACCCGATTATGTTGAAGCGATGTGGCTAATGTTGCAACAAGATGAAGATGCATTTTTTAATAATAAATTTGGCGATTTTGTTGTTGCCACCGGCAAGACACATAGTGTCGCAGAATTCTTGACCATGGCATTTGATGTTGTGGGGATTTCTGATTGGTCTAATTATGTACAACAAGATCCTAGATTTATGAGACCCGCTGAGGTGGATTTATTACGAGGAGACCCTACAAAAGCAAAAGAAGTATTGGGTTGGGAAGCTACAACGCCCTTAGAGGAGGTAGTGCGCCGAATGGTCAATAATGATATTGAGCTTATAAAGAAGAATATGTAATGAATATACTTGATCATTTATCGAAAATAAAGAACATTGAGGCTTATCGCGATACATATGTCATAGCAGAAATAGGCATTAATCACAATGGCGAGTTGCAAGAGGCCTTAAAGTTAATTGATGCAAGTTGTGATGCCGGCGTTGATGCTGTTAAATTTCAAAAAAGAGATTTAGAGCGCCTCTATACACAAAAGATCTTAGATGATCCTAATAGCGCCGAGTGGACCTTCGAATACCTTATTCCAATTCTTCAAGAAGTAGAACTATCAGAAGATGATTATCGAGTTATTAAAAAGAAGTGCGATGAGTTGGGCATAGATCTAATCATCACGCCGTTTGATCTTAAGTCGGCAGATTTTTGCAACCAGCTAGGTGTTGATGCTATCAAGATAGGTTCCGCCGACATGGTAAATTTTGACTTAATTAAAACATGCTTTTCGTTTAAAAAGCCTGTAATAATTTCCACAGGAATGTGGACCGAGCAAGAAATTAGAAATGCTGTTAGAAAATATAAGACGTTTGGTGATAATGATTTTTTTATGCTTTTAGCAAACTCAACATATCCAACACCATACGAATCCATAAATCTAGAATTTCTAACAAAGCTAAAGTCTATTCACGATTTGGTAGGTTATTCTGGGCACGAAAGAGGTACGTTCATTCCTGTCGCCGCAGCAAGCTTGGGAGCCAGAATAGTAGAAAAGCATATCACTTTTGACAAAAATCAGACTGGCCCAGATCACAAAGCATCAATGCACCCTGATGAGTTTAAAGAGATGGTTCAACATCTAAGATCACTTAGGTTGGCTTTGGGTACAAATAAGGTTGTAAATCAGGCAGAGAAATTAGCCAAAGAAACGTTTGCAAAGTCAGCATATGCGAAAGATAATTTGCCGATCGGGCACTTTCTGCAATTAAGCGATGTCTATTTTACCTCTCCCGGAAAAGGCCTTTATTCACATGAAATAAATGAGTATATTGGCCGAGAATTAAAGTGCGAGGTAGAGAAGGATGGCTTTTTAACTAAACATCATTTTGAAGAGATAGTAAAGGTAAAGGATTGGAAACTCCCCGCCTTTTCTAAGAGGTGGGGTGTTAAATGTCGATTTCACGATTTTGAAGAATATAAAAGACTTAACTCTCCGGTCGTTGAATTCCACTGCTCTCAGAGAGATATGGATATAGACTTCAAAGGCTTCTCAAAAACAAGTCAGCTTGTCATACACGCCCCAGAAATCTTCGATAGAAAGTTGGTGGATATTTGCTCCGATGATCCAGACATTGTTGAAGGATCAATTTACTTATTACAGAGGGCAATTGACAAGACAATAGCTATAGCTCCTAACTTTCCCTTAAAAAAACCTAAATTTGTGGTACATTTAGGAGGTATGTCGTTGCAACATGTTGTTGGTGATGAAAATACGCAATTAATGATGGAGAGAGCCACGGATAATTTCAAAAAACTCAAGTTTAATCCGGATGATATTGATATTCTTCCAGAGAATTTGCCCCCCCGACCATGGTACCTCGGCGGCCAATGGTTTCAATATGGATTTATGCATGCACAAGATATGATTGATTTTTGCAAACATTTCAACCTTATGATGACATACGATATATGCCATGCCGCATTACATTGTAATCATGCGGAGGTTTCGTTAGAAGAATACACTAGCCAAATACTTTCCCATGTGTCTCATTTTCACATCTCAGATGCGTCAGGAATTGATGGCGAGGGAGTTCAGATTAATGAAGGTGAGGTTAATTTTGATAGCTTTTTTGAAGTATTGGCCGGCGATAAGAGAGACTTTTCATGGGTTACAGAAATTTGGAGTGGCCATGTAAACCACGGCGCCGGATGCAGGCACTCTATGCATCGATTAGGAAAATATAACAAAATCATTTAGGAGTAAAAATGAAAAGAGCATTGGTATGCGGCGCTGGTGGTTTCATTGGAGGCCACTTGGTTAAGTATTTAAAAGAAAAAGGATATTGGGTTAGAGGCGTTGATTTGAAATATAATGAGTTTCAACCAGTTCATGAATATGCTGATCATTTTATGGTCGGCGACTTAAGAGACCCTGACATTGTTAGAAAAGTGGTTTCGCAAGATTTAGATGAAATCTATCAATTGGCTGCCGACATGGGCGGCGCCGGATTTGTCTTTACGGGCGAAAATGACGCAGATATTATGCACAATTCTGCATTGATTAATTTAAATATTGCACACGAAGCTTCAAAAAAGAAAGTAGAGAAGGTGTTTTATTCTTCCTCCGCATGTATGTATCCTGAGCATAATCAGACAGATCCCGACAACCCAAACTGCACCGAAGATTCGGCCTATCCCGCAGATCCGGATTCTGAATATGGCTGGGAAAAGCTTTTTTCGGAGCGCCTATTCTTGTCTTTTATGAGAAACAAGGGTCTTAAAATTAAGATCGCGCGCTTTCATAATATTTTTGGACCCAAAGGAACATGGACCGGCGGCCGAGAAAAGGCCCCCGCTGCGTTCTGCAGAAAAGTTGCAGTAGCCGAAGAAGGATCGTCAGTAGAGATCTGGGGCCCCGGCTCCCAGACACGATCATTCTTATATGTTGACGAATGTGTGGAAGCAGTATATCGTTTAATGCAATCAGATTTTAGCGGCCCGGTAAATATTGGTTCTGAAGAAATGATTTCAATGAACAACTTTGCTCAATTGGTTATCGATATTTCTGGAAAAGATTTATCAATCTATAATATCGATGGCGAAGAATTTGAGGCTAAGTACGGCCACCGCTGCCCAATTGGGGTCAACGGAAGAAACTCAGACAATACACTGTATAGAGAAAAGATTGGATGGGAAGTTTCGGAGCCGCTGATTGCCGGCATGAAAAAGACCTATGCTTGGATTTTAGAACAGGTAGAGAAATCAAATGGCTAGATGCTTAGTAACTGGACATAAGGGATATATCGGCAGTCGTCTCTACCACAGACTAGTAGAGGAAGGCCACGAAGTGCAGGGCATAGACCTAAACACGTTTATTCCACATAACATAATTGACGAATTGGACGAAGGCGGCGACGGCCTCTTTCATCCACATTATCATAACTTCCAGCCTGAATATATCTTTCATATGGCTTGTTGGCCACGCGTTGGATATAGTGTTGAAAATCCCGTTAAAACAGCTAAAAATAATATCTTGGCTGGTACTATTCTTTTAAATTTTGCGCGCAAGGTAGGCTCTGTTAAGAGGGTTATATACTCAAGTTCATCATCGGTTGTCGGCAATGGTAACGGGCCCGAAAGTCCGTATGCTCTTCAAAAGTATACTACCGAATTAGAGGTTTCGATGTATGCAAGGCTTTATGGAGTAGACACCGTAAGTTTAAGATACTTTAATGTTTATTCTCACGATCAAACAATCAATGGCCCATATGCCACAGCGATATCGAATTGGATGCATTCAATTAGGAACAATATTCAGCCATATATTACTGGCGATGGTGAACAGAGAAGAGATATGATTAATGTTTCCGACGTGGTAGATGTAAATATTTTTTGCATGAAACAGGAGCGATCTTTTTGTGGCGCCGTGTATGATGTAGGAACGGGTGCCAACATTTCGCTTAACGAGATAAAAGAAATTGTTAATAGACATTTTCCTGATATAGATTTTAAGTATACTGCCGCTAGAGACGGTGATGTTATGCTTACATGCGCCAATGTAGAACCTTTAAGAGAATTAGGCTGGCGCGCCAATATTGGCGTCGAAGATGGAATTGATGATTGCTTTAGGAGGCTTGTATGAACATTGGAATAGTTGGCCAAGGCTTCGTAGGTACCGCCATAAAAGAAGGCCTACAGAATTTCTATAATGTTTTGACATATGACATTGATTCTAGTAAATGTAATTCTACCTTAGAAGAAGTTGTAAGAGATAGCAATGTTGTATTTCAGTGTTTGCCAACACCGATGAAGACAACTGGAGAATGCGACTTATCGATCGTAAGGGCCTCTTTGTCTAAAATAAATGTTATATCTTCAAAGATTAATAAAGGGGATTTGATAGTTGTCATAAAATCGACAGTACCCCCTGGAACGACAGAGGCCTTAAACGAACAAAACAAAAACGTTACGGTTATTTTTAGTCCTGAATTTTTAACGGAAGCAAATTCGATCGAAGACTTCAAAAACCAAACAAGGATAATTTTAGGCGGCCCGCGCCCAGCCACAACTATGGTAAAAACAATGTTCAGAAAACCATTTCCACATATACCCATTGTAAAGACAGGGTATCGAACCGCCGAGATGGTTAAATATTTTTTAAACAATTTTCTAACCACGAAGGTTCTTTTTGCTAATGAAATGTATCAAATATGTAAGAGTTTGGCCATCGATTACGATAAAGTAACAGAATATTCCCTATATGATAATAGGCTCGGCAGCAGTCATCTGGCGGTACCGGGCCCCGATGGAGATTATGGCATTGGTGGCCACTGCTTTCCTAAAGATTTGTCCGCAATGATATTTTTGGCCAGTTCTTTAGACGTAGACACAACAATGTTAAATGCGGTATGGAAAAAAAACAATATAGTTCGAACTAATAGAGATTGGGAAACGATGAAAGGTAGAGCAATTTCTGTTGAAAACAATAAAGGAGATAATAATGAATAATGATAATAAGTCACACAAGCTTTCAAATCAAGCGCTAGGAGCTGTCATGATGGCACTTCAAGAATCACTAATAAATGAGTTGGATATCGTTCCGATTTTGAAAAATTTTGATTTAATAGAGACCAAGGAAGGCTTGATGGTTACGAACCCCCCAACTGTAAGGGTTTCTAATAAGAAGACTATTTCTGAACAAGATCTGTTAAACATGGTCAAAAAGTAAGAAATGCCCAGGTATTCATATGAATGTGAAGAGTGTCAGCAACTAACCACTGTCTTTCATTTAATGAGTGAAGTTTTGGCGAAATGTCCAAAATGTGAGAGCGAGAATATAGAGAAAGTCTTGTCTACGCCCATTATAATGAAAAAGAGGTCTGATGCCTCGATATCCATAGGTCAACTAACAAAAGAATACATTTTAGCTAATAAAGAAATATTAGAAGAAGAGAAAGAAAAAGCAAAAGAGGAAACATATGAGCCGACTTGAAATAATTTTATCTGCAATATTATTGATCTCTATGATGTTTAATGTTGGTATTTTTATATATGCCCGCGCCACCATCACAAGATTATTATATGTATCAGAAGAACTAGGAGACTTACAACAAATGACGAACGCGTTCTCTAATCATTTACGCGCTGTATACGAACTTGATACCTTCTATGGAGATCAAACACTGTCAGCGCTATTAGAACATGCTGTCTCTTTTAATAAACAACTTGAAACTTTTGATATTATATATTCCATAACAGAAGAAGAAGAAGGAACTAATGACGACACAGCAAACACCCAAGAAGCGCCGAGTGAAACGCAGCACGAATAAGAATAAAAATCATTATTTTACAAGAGATCATGAAGTAGCCATAATACAATATACTAAGACTAACTGTATTAGAGAAAGAACGGAGCTTTATGTTAAATGGATCCAGCCGGCCTTTAATGAGATGGTGGACAAAATTGTATTTACTTATAAATTTACCAACTTACCAAATTGCGATTACTTGCGAGATGAATGTAAGATCTGGTTAATGACCATTCTTGATAAATATGACCCAAATAAAGGCTCCAAGGCCTTTTCTTATTTTTCGGTTATAACAAAAAATTGGTTTATTCACAAGGTTAAGAGACAACAAAAGAGAAATAGACGAGAGGTGGGTTATGAGAATATTTCCAAATCATATGAGGAAGAATTTCTCTCGACCAGTACATCATATATTTCTACTCGCGAAGAAGATGAGTTCTGGGAATCGTTCTACGTAGAATTAAAATCATGGGATGCATCCTCCATGAAAGAAAATGATTTGAAAGTCTATCAGGCGATCATTGTGCTTTTTGAGTCAAAGGATGAAATAGAAATTTTTAACAAGAAAGCTATTTACTTGTACCTTAGAGAAATCACAGGCTTGAATACCAAACAAATAGTGAATTCACTTAAAAAATTCAAAAAAAGGTATTATATTTTTAGAGGTGAGTGGGAAAACGGAAAAATATGAGTAATGATTTAGAATCTTTAGTTAAGGAAGCATTGGATAATATACGAAACGATAGAAAAATCGCACGTGAATTTTTAAATGAAATAGCCAATCAGATTGCCAATGATAACGAGCAAAATAAGTATTTGAGCCCTGTAGCCGCGAAGCACATTGAAACACTTCAAAGATCTAATGAGCAACTAGTTAAATTAATAGGCCTTCGCCAGAAGAAGCAGGCGGAAAATTCTGTACTTTCTGACGACGACAAATCTAGCCTATTTGATCTGATACAGGGAGACACACAATGAGTAGTGTAACAGCAACCACACCGGCTGAAGGACGTACTTTAGCCGCCGGCATTGTTAGGGGTTCTAATCCTGATAATACAGATGTCAATAGAAATAACGTTGTATATATGGTGAGAGTACTTACTCAGGCACTACCAGTTAATGCTTTCCACATTGCTTCGTTATTACAAGATAGCTTTATTCCCCCTAATTATACTACGGACGCAGCAACTGGCGAAATTCGCCCCTTCACCCAGGAAGAGAAAGATGCTCAAGGCGCCTCTGGAGGGCCCATGAGAATTCAGTTCATGGGGAGAATTATTAAGTCTATGGGCGACGGCCCACGCTTCGGTCCGCATGCGTTCATAAGAAATCCATGTAAATTGCGTGTTGGTACCAATGAACAGCGAATAAACAAGATTATTGCCAAGCATACAAAATTTGTATCTAGAGCAGCTTACGTGGGTGATTGGCCAAAAATAGGAGATGTAGTACAGGTAAGCTTTACAAGAGCAGATTTTGATTCTCCTAATCTTAAAATAGCCTATTTCGATGACATTATCACGTCGACCGATTCTGAGATAGCCAACAATTCTGAACCAAACGAGTGCGCATCATTAATAGAAACAATGAACAACGGCGCCGCCGTCGCTACGAATGCCGGCGGCGAAAGCGGGGGCATCCCAATAACCAACGATGGTACCGATTTATCATCACAAGAGGCAGTCGAAGCACTTTCCGGAAATACTTCCAGTGCTTCCACCGGCGCAGGCACCGGCGGCACAATGTCTCCAACAGCACAGTATGATCCAAGCACTGGATTTGATCCACCACAACTCGCAGACTATATTGGCGCCGGCGCCAATCAAGTAATTACTAACGGAGCAATCCCCGCCGAGTTATTGCGTCAGCCCGAATCAACATATTCAGTCAGCAGCACTGCTATTTTATTTTTACAAGATGTCGTTGAGGATTACAATAGATTAGCTCAGGCATTTTTTAATCACTTTGGGCATAAGTTACCAATTGGAGAATGTCTTAGATGTTATAGCGGAGGCCCTTATTGTCAAGTAGAGCTAAAACAAAGATATACATCTGAAGGCCGCGGCCATCTTGCCGCGGCCCCCGGGACCTCCCTTCACGGCTGGGCCGTTGCATTTGATATGAACACTTATGATTCAGCCGTTGAAATAGACTCAGGAAAACACGGGTTTGAAGGAGATATATATGAGTGGATGTTTCGCAACGCCCCACAGTATAATTGGGAAAATCCAAAATGGGCTCAAGATCCGGCCACCAGCGAGAGCCTCGGAATTCCTTGTGTGCGTCCTGGTACGCGCGCCTGCGGTACCAACAAAGAGGCGTGGCACTGGGAACATGTAAGTCGCAGCAGTTTCATAGCAAACGTAAGAGCAGCACCTACAACATCATAAATTAAATTCGGAGCAAAAAATGGCTTGTAAAACAAAATCAAAGAGTATTTTCAGTACCGCCGGCCTCTCGGCATATAGAAGGCAGATGAACCCGACAATACAGGACAGGCTCAAAGCAAATGGAAATGTAAATTTCATTCCGGACAATAGTGGCCTTTTAAATACACAAGTACCTCAGAAAAACATAAGGCACCTTCGGGCCGCTAGTGAAAAAGTCATCCAGCAAGGCGAGGGCAACTCTTTTCTTATATTCGGCGCCGATCGCCCCGCTGGTCTAGGCTCAGGTTACGGCGGCCGCGGAGCCTCACCGGATTCTCAAGGAAGCAACAGGATTGAGCTAACGGTTGGTAAATTGGCGCGCTCCAACAGTGGTCGTGGCGCCGCTGATGGTACTTTGGCAGATCCGTCGCCGACGTCTGATGCAGCAAAGATTTATTTAGCAGATATGACAGATGCAGATACTAATTTTGGTTTTTGTGATGGTCCTCTTGGTGAACAAAAAGCACAATCAGCAGTTATTAATTTTGCTGATCAGCTGAGATATTTTGGTGTTGGCGGAGTCCAGATCTCCACCGGCCAGCCACGTGGCGCCCGCGGGTTCGGAAAATCTGGCCTTGGCACCTCCCGCGGCGGCCGCATAGGTCGTGCTCCCCCCATTGTTCTGGCCGCCGGTAATGTTGATTCTAGAACTCCTATTCGTGGTCTCCCTGGTATATCTGCCGATCAAAGTGTAGAAACCTTACAGGGAGTTGCAAAGGGCGACAATACGGTTGCGTGCATAAGAGAATTATCTGATATTTTGGATAGTGTGATCGGCGCGCTGATCAGGCTTGGCATCTTTCAGGGATCGTTTGCTGCAATATTGGGTGTCACGGTGCCCCCCGGGGTTCAGCCCCACCACGCCGCAGCCACGCCATTTATGGTTCAGGAAACATTTGAAAGCTTCATTGCTTCATTGGTACAATTAAGAACAAATAAGGTTTTTTGGGAATTAATGTATTGTAATGACACTAGTCCTCGGCTGCTCGCGAGCCGAAATGTATTTGCATCATAAGAGATAAGAATGGCAGATTCTCCGTTTATAAAATTACAAGATCCAGAAAATTTAGGACAGGTTACGGCATGTGATGAATACATGCCCCTCGGCGCAAATGTTTGCCCGGATCCGGCCTTAAATCCTTCTTATATTGGTCCGGACTGGAAAACAAAAGACGAATATAAGCCATGGCTAAATGAAAAAACTGGATTTTATGAAATCACGGTAGTGACAAATGAGACAAAGATTGTCCCGGAACCGAATGCTTCAGCTGCGGTCGCAGATGAGTATTTAGAAAACATGTTTTTGGAATATGGATCCGTGGCTTTAGAAAACTTATTGGACTATTTTGGAAAAGTTAGCGATGCGGTTACAGTTGAAAATTTAAGGCCGCTCATCATTCATAGAAGATATGACATTGATCCACGCCCGTCATCCTACGTAAAATTATTATATGCCATTCAGCGAGAGGAAATTGAGGCGATTATAGACAGCGAAGAAGTCTTCGAAGATCCTGGCCCAGTCACACATGTCTACACCTTTAACACTTCAGAACTATTAATAAACCTTCGCAAAGTACGACAGGCTCTCCATTCTTTTTCGAGAAAAATGAAAATTTTTCAATCTGTGCAAGGTGGCAGTCTTGTTAGCAATGGCGAGGGATCTCTATTCTCGTTGGACAGATTTGGGGATAGCGGCTTAGGAGGCTCAGGAACTCTCGATAGACAATTCAAAGACATAGACAATTTCTTTTCTAGCGAAGGTTTCAAGTTGGTCAATAATCCGGTCCCTGAAAATTCAGCCACCTCCAGCACTGGGGGCGCCCCCGTCATAAGAGATATTGAATTTGGATTTACGGAGCACTGGTCATTAAAGTATATTAAAATATTTCTTTTAGATAAACCCAAAGAGCCGATATTGTACGGCGAAACAAAATTAAAGAAATTGCTCAAGAAAGATGCCTTTAGAGATCGCACATCATTGGCGTATCTTGCAAGAGCAAACGAGATGGTGAGAGATTTGACCGCTCGCGAACCGATGCCATGGCTACAGTTTATTAAGAAATATACATATCCCTCAATATCAGATCGTCTTGGTTTTCCTAAAAATACTCAATTCTTAGACGATGCGAAAGAAATGTATGGGATGGCCAGCGACTTTATCAATAAAACTGATAATGCAATTGTCAATTCCTTGAGAGAAGAAATGAAGCCGCTAGGCTTTGATGTGTTGGACGAAGACTTTAGCTTGGCCGATTCTCTCTTATATGCTTTCAATCAAAGTCCGTGCCTTCAGAATATGACCGATTTACGCGAGCAGCAATCCAGAATGAACTTGGTACACGATCCTAAGAACGCAGATAAGTCAACTATGATTGCATTAGCTCGCGAACAATCATTCAAGGAATTTAAAATTGATGGGGGCAGCCTATTGATGATGGCGCAAGTACTCTGCGAACATCAAGATGAGTTCAGCTTCTCTCTCGAAAGTGCACGCGACTTTTCTAAGAAAGTGTTGGCTAGGTTAAAGATGTCCGGATTAAAAGACATGCTCAATGGAGCTATAGAATGTTTGATGAGCCGAATATCTTTAGATAACGCTCTTCCAATCATCGCCCTTGCCGCCTTAAAGGGCATGCCTCTTGAAGATATGGGATTTCTTATTGATCAACTTCCAAGTCGCGATCGCGGGGTAATTAAACGAAAAGTTAAAGCTCTGCTAGATCCGGGAAACTGGGACACTGAAAGTATGGCTGCAGATGTGAGAAAGTATCTAGAAAGCGATGTGGCGCCCCACACAGATTTAGAGCCATGGCAAAATGAAGAACTTGTTAGAGAATCCAAGGCCAGCTATTACAGTAGTGCTGGTGGTCTCGGGCAAAAGGCGGAGGCGCTTCAAGATAGAATAGCTACCGATTACGGAAATGTACGTCGGACTCTGGCGCGCTCATTAGACACCCAGCAAGCTAGAGATGATTCTGCTTCTGGCTTTGTTATGGAGCTGTGGACGCGCGAGGTTGTTGGGTTCTATGCTGAGGAAGGGCGCCTTTTAGACCTTATCGAACAGTTGAACGGTTTCCCAGGCGTCCCGCTTTTGACAAAGGCTCTCATGTTGCTAAACTGTCCTCCAGCGGAGCTATTAGCCGGCCTGCGCCTAGATTTCATGAACGATATGGAACTGCCCCTTTTTCAGGGAATCGATGATATCGCGATGCCTCCTCTGCGCAATCCTTTGGAGTGGCTCCCGACATGGAAAGATGTTACATCGATAATACCTGTGGTGCTGAAGCTGGCACTCCAGAAATTAATGTTTTCGATATTGTCTAGATTGATTTCTAAGATATCAGGTGTATTAGGCGGTAATTCGTGTCTTTTAGGGGCAGCAGATTTTGAAATTGATCTTGCGACATTGGATAACGGGGATCAGATGTTTGAATTGATAAGAGACAGTCTTCTCGATGGCCAAGCTACGATGGAGGAAATAGCGAACACTACAAAGGATGTATTTAGTAAGCTTGGCTTTGGACGAAAAGTGTTTGAAGATCAAGAAAGATTTATGGATTTTATATATGACATGTCCTCTAACCTCACAAGGAGAGAAATGGCGGACATGTTCACGGGAGAGCCAACAGATGAATCACTGAGCGTAATTGACCAACTTATAGAGCATGATTATCCTGAGTATAGAGATGCCCTTCCGACCGCAGCAGTAATCGGAGAGATGACTAACAATATCGGTAATCTATTTCCAGTTGAATTTAGAGATTCGCTAAAAGGATTTAGGGACGATCTCCCGGAAGGAGATACTATCCCCGCCAACCCCTCTTTGTGCGCATGCCCCCAAGATATTGAAGACTTCTGCAACAATAGAAAGAGATTGTTGGCCGACCGCGCAACCCCGGCCCAGATAGAAGCGATGTGTGAAGGCCTTCAGCAAGACCTGATAGACACCTTGGGAGATCTCGTAGAAGCAGAGCCGGCAGATATGTTTACCAATGCGCTGCCTCCAATTCAGTCGGATCCTGGATGCGACAATGGAATTATACCGTTTGAGCCTCCAGCCGTTTCGACAGCGGTTAACAAGTCGCTGGAGCTGCTCCTGCAACAAGTTGATATAGAATTTACGACCGATATGCTGGGCAATGGCCCGGGCGAAGCTAATTGGGGCTTTCTAAACATGGTAATGTCTGATACTTTGGGCAATCCCTTATCGGCCCACTATAGAAAAGCATCCCGCGCGCGGGGAAATTATGTTGATTTTGTTAAGACTTTGGGCGATGGCCGCCAAGAAGGACAATTTCCCTACAAGGTTGCAGAATGGCTTCAATATTCGCTTGGGGGCCTTTCGGCAAGTTTCAGTGCTAATAATATCTATGTGGATAATAGCGTCACTAAAAAAACCTTTAGCGCGCTAGGCGTTGCGATTGCGTATAATGCGATTGAAAAATATAGTGATATTGATTTGCCAAGCTTTGGATATGGCACTAAGCCGGTGATTGATTTTGAAAACAATACTATAAAATTTGTTAAAGAAGGTAAAAAAGAAGTTTCAGATTTTCGCCTTGAATATACAGATAATAATGGCGGCCGCCATGGAATTCAATCCCCCGCCACCGAGGATACAAGGTATTTTTCATATGGATTTAACATAGACTTGTTTAACCAAGATGTTCAAGCAGACGTTGAAGGAAATTATACAAACAGACCCTATGATAATGTCCGAGTTAAGGTCACAGAAAGAAACAATCTTAGTGCACCTATCTCGGGCCCCGAGTTCCTGTCGATGAACTTCTTCGAAAAGTCAGAATATATAGCCAGGATGGCATTAAATCTTCGAAATTCTGTACAAGAAACTGTTGCTTATGAATTTTTGGCCGTCGATGATTTTGTTAAGATCGACAACCTTACACAGTATCCCACTTTTACGACAGTACTCGAATCGACCCCCGGAGAATATTCACCGCCAACAGTATTAGTATATGACATGATTACTCAAAGAAATATCAAGGTAAGAGATTTTGATAGCGCGGTATCTACGATATCGTGGGCCGATGCGCAGGACATTCAGAACAACGTATATAATAAGATATTTAATACGCTAGCTCTTCATATTTCAGGCAACGAAACTCCCTTTTTATATGGCGCCCAATTTGATAATCTCACGCGCGAAGAAATTAATTACGTAGTAAAATCAGGTCAGACACGATCCGATGCCGGCACCCTTTATAGTGACGCCCGAGTTTGGGATGAGGAACTTCAGCAAGAGCGCAGTATTGTAAATGAAGATGGCATACTAGGAATTAGTTATGATCAGTATCAGAATGAGTTAAATGGCACCCCAGAAGACACAAGGGTGTTTTACCTAGATCCGGCACAATTTGGAGAGTTATATGTGCGCCCGGCGATGTACATTAAGCCAATGAGATCTTTAGGCTGGATGGGGATTATCGATGCTATATATCCAGATTTTCGTACCGAAGAAAGTTATGACATGATTGGGTTTGACGAAATTGCCAAGGCTGTCGGCAAAACACAGAATAAGATTCCACTTGACGAAAGGCTTAGACAAAATCCGGATGAAGCCATGGAGTTGCCGTACAATAGAATTCTAGAGAGATCTTCTATTTCAGGCATTCAAGGAGTCATAAGCGCAACTTGCAGAATGTTTGGCGCTGTACACTACCTTAAAACTCTTGCTACCTTTATGACGTTTCGTCCTGATTTTATGAAAACATATAGTTCCATATATCCTCAGTATATTGTGGAAACTATGGAAAAATCGCTAAAAAACACATCTAGTGCAGTATGGGACTTGGTGTCGCCATTTAGTGATGAAGAATTCTGGTATTTATTTTTAGAGCAGTGCGTTCAGACTTATGCAAGGCTTATTGATGATGAGACGATTACGTCTCCACCTAAATCTGTTTTGGCTGCCTTATTTAGGATAAATGATATGCAAGATGAGTTTGAGTGGCTTTCAAAATCAGAGTGGAGGACAACCTTAGAAGGTCGCACCGCGGCCGCAACATACCCTGAATATGTAATGAAAGAAAAGATAAAAGCCATAAAAGAAACAGAAGCTGACGCCAAAATTGTATGCAAAGAAATTGTTAAAATGGAGCTTAACATTGTTAGCGAACGTTTTTTGCAAAGCATGCAGGCCGGAAACGGAATAAAGCCGACTTATTCGGACATTGAAAATTATTTTATGAGAACTTTTGTTTATGGTGCCCAGTCGCTTAATTCGATTCTTGATGCTGAAACGGAGGCCTCCTCTGATGCTGAGACAGAAGGTCCCTTGCATGGTACGACCTCGGTTGATTTTGGCCACGATCACGTATATGACGTGGACGCATCCGGAAACGGATGGGCATATAGGGCCTATCATCCAGAACGTTCAGAGATCTCTCACAAACATGAAGTTGTGGGCTGGGCAGTTATGGAATCTCAAAGTAATTGTTATCCAGATTGCGAAGAAGAACATGGAGTCCGAGGAGTGGGCCCCCACATTCATCATATTGGGGGCACAATTAAGACTATCGGAGACATTGACGAATACAATATCGCCACGCTCTCCAGCAAGGCGGCAGAGGATCTCGGCTCCCCAAGCTCGTATGTGTTCGGTATACAAAAATATATGAAGATAAACAATGTTAAGTACTCGCCCACCGACGCCACGGCCATGGTTGAACAATATTATTCACAAGATTTAAATATTTCTGATGTTTTTCCTGGTACTTTAAAAATTATTCACAATACAATTTCAACAGCAGCAGGCGATACCGTCGGCTATGGCGACATTGCTCTCGAAGGGGAACTTGGTATTCGCCATGGCTTACAATTTTCTTTATTGTATAAGGGCGAAGTAATTGAGCTAACTACTGTGGAGATAGATGCCCTAGACACAAAGATTGACGATCTTAAATTTATAGAAGCCAACAGCGAACTTTTAGAATGTTTGGTCAGACTGCTGTACAACAGTGAAGATTATAAGCTTATTACAAAATATATATTTCCGCTTAATAAAATGCTCTCTACCCTAGCAGTCTATAATGATCTGGCATTTTTGCCGTCTATTGGAGAAGTAACAGTTGAAACTGGCAAGTATACAAACGATATGTCTCTGCTAGGCGACTATTCACTGGGGCTCACACCCCTGACCTTTCCGGTTCTCCCCGCTGACAAGCCCGGCACTATTATCTCCTTTGATTCAGACTATAATGTCGAATATAAGTATAACGAAGGGTGGGCCTCGATTGATGATCGAAACCCGGGCCCATTTGGGGGCATGTTTGTTCGCGAATGGGACAGCTGGGATCAAGAAGTTCTGAGAAATACAAAAAGTCGCATTAAGAGGATTTTTAAATCCTTCTACTATTCCAGAGATTTCGATGATAAGGTAGAGAGAATGCTTAAGACGAGACCTAATCGCGGCGCCACGAAGAGCTTAAAGGATAATTTGTCACACAAAACTTATATGCAGCAGCTTAAAAAATGGGAAAAAAGGCTTCAAAGACCAAATCCTTTTGATTTTAAAGGCGATATAATAAAAAAATATCAAAGTTAGTAGTATTTATTGAGAGGTAATAAAATGTCTTCTATCGGAGTTAAACTACCACTTAGTCGAGATTCTGTCGATGGTTTTTTGATGATAAAATCAGTCAGTGATGCCATCAAGCAGAATTTTAAGATGTTAATAATGACCAATCCCGGCGAAAGGGTCATGGAGCCAAATTTTGGAGTTGGGTTGCATGGGCTGCTTTTTAGTGGCTATCAGGAAGGAGTAGAAACAATTATTAGAGATAGAATAAGCGAACAAACAAAGATGTATATTCCATCGATTGAAATAGTTTCAACTCAATTTGGGTACTCTCGCGATGTTAACACTTTAAATGTTATAATTCTTTATAAAATCCCAAGACTTGGGGTAGAGGATTCAGTACAAATTACTATTTAATTAAGGAAATTCGTAAATGGCAGATAATGAAAACAAAGTAGTACCAATAAAATATACCAATAGAGAATTTGCCTCCATCCGCAAAGATTTAATGGACATCGCCAAAAGGCACTATCCTGAGAACTTCCAGGATTTTAGCGAGGCTTCGTTTGGCTCACTAATGTTAGACGCGATTGCGTATGTTGGCGATCAAATATCATTTTACATGGATTATAGTGTTAACGAATCCTTTTTAGATACAGCGTATAGCGTTAAAAATATTCTGAGGCATGGAAAAGTACTCGGATATCAACACCAAGGCCGACCCTCGACCTATGGTAAGGTGGCATTATATATTGAAATTCCCGCCTCCTCCTCGGGCCTAGGCCCCGACGAGGCATACCTTCCTGTCTTAAAACGAGGCTCGACTTTCCAAGCTGACAGTGGCATAAACTTTATATTAACTGAAAATGTAGATTTCGCAGATCCAAAAAATCCGATTATCGTGTCGAGAGTGAGTGACGCAACCGGCGCCCCCACCTACTATGCCATCAAGGCTTACGGGGGCGTTGTCTCGGGTAAGTTTGGCTCAGTAAAAGTCAGGATGAATGAGTATCAGAAGTTTAAGCGCGTAAAATTGCCAATAAAAAACCTATCAGAGATTATTTCAGTATTTGATACCAATGGTGAAGAATATTACGAAGTGCAACACCTCTCGCAAGATATAATTTATAAAGAGATACCCAACAATAACTATAGGGGCGACAATGTGCCTTCCGTTATTAAGCCGTTTTTGGTTTCGAGAAAATTTGTTTTAATTAGAGAGCGTAACGCGGTATTCTTGCAATTCGGTAGTGGAAATGAAGCTGCAACAAATGTTGTAGCAAGCCCCCAAGACTTGGCAATGGACATATTCGGAAAAACATATATTACTGATACTTCGTTTGATCCCACAAAGATATCTAAGAATATTAATTATGGAATAGTACCCTCTAACACTACTTTAAGTGTTTTTTATCGTGCTGCGAACGCTGTCGATTCAAATATAGCAGTTGCTGGAATTAGTGAAGTCGGCGCCAAGGCGTTTGATTTCAAAGATCTGTCTAGCTTATCAATAACTAAAGTGCGCACTGTCGAAGCTTCGTTGGAGGTCACTAACGAGACACCAATAGTGGGAGCAACCAGCGCACCTTCCGCCGAAGAAATCAAAAGAAGAATTTTTGATACATTTCCAACACAAGATAGGGCAGTTACACAGGCGGATTATGAGAATTTGGCATATAGAATGCCTGGAAAGTACGGCTCTATTAAAAGAGTTAGTGTACAGAAAGATCCCGATTCTGCGAAAAGAAACTTGAATATGTATGTTATATCTGAAGATAAGTTTGGAAAGTTAATCAAGTCTAACTCAACAATTAAAAATAATTTAAAAACTTGGATTAATCATTATAGAATGGTAAATGATACGATTGACATATTGGACCCATACATTATCAATATAGGAATTGAGTTTGTGGTTTCGGTCCTTAGACAAAATGATAAGAGCATGGCAGTTGATTCGGCTATTTCTACAATTAGTAATAACTTTATGGGTGGATTTTTCATCGGAGAACATATAGAAATAAGTGATATTTA
>Ga0163108_10000323_pt1 | contig 35877 bp, 23 predicted proteins | sample Fk1155metaG_FD_109644 | JGI IMG/M metagenome (GOLD analysis project Ga0163108, IMG submission 109644) | Marine microbial communities from the Central Pacific Ocean - Fk160115 155m metaG | ecosystem: Environmental > Aquatic > Marine > Oceanic > Photic zone | place: The Central Pacific Ocean...
AAACTGACCGTCGGCATGGAATCCGACTTACGCCTCTGGGCCACCCAGCGAGTCACGAAACACTCCACCAGCAGGATCACCAGGGCCGCCACGGCCAGGTATTTCCATAGTTCATGACCTGGAATATTGCCGCTCACAGCAGCAATCAACTGCTCGTTGTCCCGGGCACGAAAGTACTTGAAAGGTTCAAAATGATCTTTCGCAATGTCTTCCTGGGCAGCGCTCAGTCCCTCCAGGTAACTTTCATCCATCACCAGTTCGACGGCGAACGGCACACCGCTCGCCTGATCATCCTGTTTCACTACCAGGTCAGACATGTTGTCACTCAACGCGGATGGTAACTGCAAGGCATAGACCCCTGGTTTTTCAGCCCCCACCACGGTGACCATCATACGCTCATCCTGGATTTCCACCGCAGCCTGGTCAATTTGATCCGCGCTGGGATGCTTCACATCGACCGTACGTCGCAGTGAATCCGTGGCAGCATCCGGAGCCGTTTCACCACTGCTGACAAAGGGGAAGTCCAGCGTAATGATTTCTGCCGGCGAATAATTCAACTGGACCATATCCCGCGCGGCCAGGTGGTACGTCAACTCATGCACCAGGGGCAGGAAAGAATTCAACGTGACCAAATTATTTCCATTGTCATCTAACGAGATCGCGCTGAGGGCAACCAGACCATCGCTGGCCGCTCGTTCCACCAGCAACGGATGTCCGCCGTCAAGCTGGGCCCCTGTCGTGGCACCCGCATCAGCAGGGTCCACCTGAAGTTGCCAGTAAGCGGTCACCAGGGCGGTGCCCAGATCCGTGGCTTCGTTGGCGATCACACGGGTAAAGGCGGCATGGTTGCACTGCTTCAGCGCGGGCGCGATCCCATCAAGATCCTCGGGAACATTGACTCGCTGTACCATCCTGGCAGGTACCAGCGGCTGGCCGTCAGGCAATCGCCAGCCATTGTAAAATGCAGCTTCACTCCGTTCACCCGGGGCAATCAGGAGTCCACCACCATGAGATACGTAACTAGCCAGTTTTTCTGCTGCACTCGCTCCCAGGCGGGGCACATCGACCAGCATCACGACACGGTAATCATCGAAGTGAATTCGTTCATCCAGGTCGGGTGCCGCCACGGACCGCACTGTTACCAATTGTCGTCCCAACGGGGACTCTTCCTCGGTCAACTCTTCTTCCTCTGGTGGAGCGAGTGCCATTTCGAGGAAAAACGTGGACCGTTCCTCTGCCCGTACCTGGGCCGAACCATCCACCAGGAGCACCGGCAGGGTTGCCAGCACCTGGACGACCAGCGATTGCTCATTGTCATCCAGGAGGTCATCGTTGTACGTAACCCTGGAGGTCAGCACCTGGGTTCCATTTTCCTGGAACTGGTGTGAAAACCGCACGTGCTGGGATTGCCCCGGCTCGATCGGGTCCAGCGGTTCCGTAACGACTGTACCGTCCTGGAATTGCAGCTGAACACCATCGGGTTCCACGATCTCGCGTCCCGTATTCTCGACCTGCACATCAATGGAAACACTGCGATCGGTTCCCACCACGGTACGCGAAAGCGTCATGGAGCTAAGCGCAATATTACGAAAAGTCTTGGGCAACTCAAGGAAGCGGGTGACCACGCGCGGCTTGGTCGGTAATTGCTCGAGGGCCTGGGCCACGTACTGCCAGCGTTCCGGTTTACTCGTATCCCAGCCTACATTTTGCCCATCACTGATCAGGACAATTTTCTTGGCACTATTATCACCTCGGGCAAGGCTGATCCCGGCTTTCTCTATTGCCTCCAGGATGGACATGGGGCCACCCTCTGGCTGCAGGTCCTCGAGAAGCTCATCGATATTCCCCTGCACGCTGACCGGAATAGGAGTCCGGACATCGGTGTGTCCTCCGGCAACGATAATGGTGACCGCATCATCAGGACCCAGCGCCCGGATCAATTCGCGAGCTTCATCCAGCGCTCTCTGGAAATTAGTCTTTCCTTTCACGGTCAGCCGCATGGAACTGGAGCCATCAATCACGATCGCCACGTCCTGCTTACCCACGGACTGCCAGTTCTCTGATTGCACCACATCTTCATACTGGCTAATGGTCACCAGGCTGACGACCAGCAGCGCGACCGATGCATACAGGGCCCATTGCCAACGGCGATCACGCGCCATGATCGTGGTAGTCGCCAGCAGGATGGTTGCACCCAGGATCAACGGCAGCAGGATCAACCAGGAAATCCCTGGCTGCACCGGTGAAAAGGGACGTGAAACCGCCAGCACCAAGGCGGCCACCAGCAGGCAACGCAGTGCCATCAGGATGATTTCCTCGACCAGCACTCGTCGCTTGCGACTGATCAGGGAACCCAGCAGGAATTTCATAGCACCCCATTCAATCACCTTGGCCTTGCGACGATTGAAGAGGTGGATAATGACAGGGATGCTGATCCCGCCAAGGCCAAACAAGATGTACAGGTTAATAAATGTCATATCAGGATCAGGTGATCAGTAAACAAATTCAATCTACTCGTTGCACGTATCTAGCTATTCCGTTGCTGCCGCGTGGCCAGGAAACCAGCAAGTGCCACGTCGAAGGGGATCTTCGTATTCATGGGCACGTAATCTACTTCCATCTGACCGCATTCCGATTCCACACGATTGATAAACTCCTGCACACGCTCCAGGTATTCCGCTCGCACGGTCCGGGGATCGAGTTCTTCATGAACGCCTACATTTTCCAGATCGCGAAAATCACTCCAGCGATCAAAGGGAAAAGTAATTTCCTCGTCAGCCATCACGTGCAACAGAATGACCTCGTGCTTGCGATAGCGAAAATGATGCAAGGCCTTGGTGAGCGATTCGATATCATCAAACAGGTCGCTGATCACGATAATGGCACCGCGTCGATGCACACGTTCAGCAACATCATGAAAAATAGGCCCCAAACCGGTATCCTCTGCCGGTGTAATCTTGTCCATTTCCTGCAGCAAGACGCGAATATGCCGTGCATTGGAACGCGCTGGAATATACTGTTTCACCTCGGTATCAAAGGTGACCAGGCCAACGGCATCCTGCTGGTTCACCAACAGGTAGGTCAGGGAAGCGGCCAGGTAACGCGCATAATCGAACTTGGAAACCGGCTCACCATCGATGGGAGCGGCCTGGTCACCAGCGTAGGCCATCGATCCGGATGCATCCAGCAGGATCGTGGCCCGCAGGTTCGTTTCTTCCTTGTACTGCTTAATATAGTAGCGATCACTCTTGGCAAATACGCGCCAGTCCAGGTTCCGCAGGTCGTCGCCGGGCACGTATTGGCGGTGCTCGGCAAACTCAACACTGGTTCCCTTGTAGGGACTTTGGTGACGCCCGGTCACGAAACCTTCCACGACCCCGCGAGCAATGAGTTCCAGTCGCGAGATACGGCCAAGTGCTTCGCTGCGCAATAATCTCAGGTAAGTGTGGTCGACAACCTGCTCACTCATAGATGCACTTCCCTCACTTAAAACCATGATAATCCATGACAGGTGGACCATCACATCCCTGTTGGGAACATCAACTAGACGGCAACGGGATCAGCCGCCTGAACGTGTTCCAAAAGCATCCGAACCACGTCATCGCTGGTCACCCCGGCGGACTCGGCATTAAAGGTCGTGAGCACACGATGCCTCAACACCGGCAGGGCGACCTCGCTGACATCCTCGGTAGTCGCATGAAACCGACCATGCAGGATAGCCCGGGCCTTGGCGGCCAGGACCAGATAAATTCCTGCTCGCGGACCGGCACCCCAGGCAACCATTTCCTTCACGAAATCCGGTACGTCCGGCTGGTTTGGTCGCGAGTTGCGGGCCAGGTCCCGGGCATAGTCAATCACGTGATCCGCAACAGGCACTCGGCGAACAATGGCCTGCAAACGCTGGATATCTTCACCGCTGAGTACCGGAGCCACCTCGCCTGCATAGGTGCCTGTTACCTGTTTAATAATCTGGGACTCTTCGGCCACGGTGGGATAATCCACGATCACGTTAAACATGAAACGATCCAACTGGGCTTCCGGCAGCGGATATGTTCCTTCCTGCTCGATCGGATTTTGCGTAGCCATCACGAAGAAGGGTTCCTCGAGTTCGTAGGTCTGTTCCCCGATGGTTACGCGATGTTCCTGCATCGCTTCCAACAGGGCCGCCTGGGTCTTGGGAGGAGTACGGTTGATTTCGTCGGCTAACACCATGTTGGTGAAAAGTGGTCCACGCACGAAACGAAAAACACGTTTACCCGTGGTGCGATCTTCCTCCAGCACGTCCGTACCCGTGATATCCGACGGCATTAGGTCGGGAGTAAACTGGATGCGACTGAAGTCCAGTCGAAGCGATTGGGCAATCGTACTGACCAACAGTGTCTTGGCCAGTCCCGGCACTCCGACTAGCAGCACGTGACCTCGACAAAACATCGAGATCAAGACTTGCTCAATCACGTGGTTCTGCCCCACGATGACATTGCTCAATTGCGATGTCATCTCCTGGTAGGCATCATTCAATTCCTTGACCGTTTGAATGTCATCGCCCTGGTCCAAAACTGGCTTTCCAACTGCTGCATCTTGTTCTTGTTCCGACATGTCTTCTATCTTTCCATCAAAAAATAAATCTCTGGATATGGCTTGTCGCCGCGATTTCAAACACTCCTTGATCCATCATGTCTCGCTCGACTCTTTTTTCGGGCCCCGGGGCAATCCTGCCCTGGCCCGGAATTGCCTGGCCAGGGGAAAATCATGGCCAGGCGGCAAGGTGGGACTCAATGGTTGCCCCATTGTGATGCCGGAACGATACGATTGCAAGCAGTTAAAATGGTTATTTTACGCTCATTTCGACGTTCTAAATCGGTCCTTCATCACAGCGGCAAGAAAGGCAGAAGACCACGTACTCAGTCGCTCCAAAAGGAAGGGAAGCCAGTCTTGGCCAGGCACCCGTTCACAATGAAATGAACTGCTTATCCTGCTGGAAAACACGGGCTTTGCTACATGATGCCGAGCCACCGCTTGGATAGCAATCCACTCGTACCCATGATAGGCTCAGGCATCAAGCAGCCGACCTCAATCCCAGGAGACAATACAAAACCATGAGCGCACATCGCCTGCTAAATATCATGCTGCTGGTACTGGGCTACTTGCTCGTCCCTCATGCCTCGACTGCCGCCGAGTCGTTTCCCGGCAAGCAATCGGTCTGGAATGGCTACCAACGATTTGACTTTGTCCATCAACAACGTCGCTGTATTGTCGTAACACCACGCAACGCAGCCAAGGGAAAACCCTGGATCTGGCGTGCCCGCTTCTTCGGGCATGAACCCCAGGCAGACCTGGCCTTGGTCAAACGGGGCTTCCACCTAGTCTACTGCGATGTGGCAAATCTCTACGGCAGCCCGACTGCGGTTGAACACTGGAATCGTTTCTACCAGTACCTCACCAGCGACCACCAGTTCTCTGCGAAGGTCGCCCTGGAAGGCATGAGCCGCGGAGGCCTGATCATCTACAACTGGGCCGCTGCCAATCCCGGGAAGGTCAGCTGCATTTATGGAGATGCCCCGGTCTGTGATTTCAAGAGCTGGCCGGGTGGCAAGGGAACTGGCAAGCGAAGTGCCGGCAGCTGGCACACCTGCCTGAAGGCCTATGGCCTGACCGAGGCAGAAGCGTTGAAGTTCAAGGGGAATCCCATTGATCAATTGGAACCCCTGGCGAAAATGAAGATTCCCCTCCTACATGTCGTGGGGGCCAGTGACCAGGTCGTACCGGTTGCAGAGAACACGGCTATTATTCAGCAACGATTCCAGAAGCTGGGCGGCAAAATCGAAGTGATCAGCAAGCCGGGCATTGGGCACCATCCCCACTCCCTGAAGGATCCCACCCGGATTGTCCAGTTCGTTCTGCAGCACTCGGGACAGCCCACGGACTAGCAGCCGCACAGCGGGGATACGTCATGACGCGCTCCTGTAACCGCTCTGCCCGTCACAATCTCCCGGGCCCGGAAACATCTCAGCACCGCACGGTGGAGGCGATTCAAGTTAAAAACAGCCAAAAATCGCTAGGTAAAGTAACTTTTATCGATTTCAGCCCGGTTCCAGAACTCGGAAGATCAAAAAATCACCCGGATCCCTGTTTGACGCAAACCGTCAACTGCAACTAAAATTGAACCCAATCACATGAAACAATTATTCTTGGTTACGGATACCATTACATCTACCACCCATGGAGACCTGTTATGTCACGTATTACTCGACGTAATTTCCTGAAGTCCACGTCTGCCGTGGCGGGAACCTCGCTGATTCTCACCGGCACCCAGGCCTCAGGCAAGGTCAAGGGCGCCAATGATCGCTTGCGGATTGCCGTCGCCGGGCTGAACGGTCGTGGCAAGAGCCACCTCGGTGGCTGGGCATCCCAAAAGAATGTCGAGATCGCTTACGTGGCCGATCCGGATAAGAACGTCCTCAGCAGCACGATGAAGAACCTGCAAGGCAAAGCAAAAGGAAAATTCACCACGCAGGGCATTTCGGATATTCGTACAGCACTGGAAGACAAAACGGTTGACGCCGTTTCGGTCGCCACACCCAACCACTGGCATTCGCTGATCACGGTCTGGGCAGCCCAGGCCGGCAAGCATGTCTACGTCGAAAAGCCCATGAGCCATGATTGTGATGAAGGCCGCGTGGTTGTCGAGGCGCAAAAGAAATACGGAGTCGTGATTCAACACGGTACCCAGCGACGCAGTGACGCAGGTATCGCCGGGCTGCACGAAGCCATTCAAGCTGGCAAATGGGGCCCCCTGGAAATCTCCTACGGTTACTGCTGTAAACCACGTGGCGGTATCGGTCAGAAATCGGTTTCAACTGCCCCCAGTAACCTGGACTGGAATCTCTGGCGAGGTCCAGCTGATATCGACGAGTACCATGGCAACTATGCTCATTACAACTGGCACTGGTTCTGGAAGACCGGTAACGGGGACATGAACAACCAGGGAACTCACCAACTGGATGTTGCCCGCTGGGCGCTTGACAAGGACCAGACGCATCCCGTCCGCGTGATGGCACTGGGCGGTCGCTTCCAATGGAAAGACCAGGGCGAAACGCCAAACACGATGTTTGCTATCGCCGAGTATCCCAACGGTCAGTATGCGTTCTTCAATGTCCGTAACGTCAACTACAAGGGTTACCAGCGGCAGGTTGAAAACGAGTACTACTTCAAGGATGGTGGCAAGATCATTCGCAACAAGTACTTTGCCAAGGGTTCCAGCAAGGGTGAAAACGTCTCGGTCAAGCCGGGCAAGGTTACCCCTGGCGGAAACTGGGGCAGCTTCATTGCCGCCTGCCGTGCCGGTGACCCGTCAATGGCCAACGGTAACGCCCTCGACGCCCACTATGGCTGCGTGCTGGGTCACCTGATGAATAACTCCTACCGTCTCGGTACGAAGGTTCCCTTCAACGCCAAGGCCGGTGGTTTTGCTGACAATTCCAATGCCTCGGAACACTTCCTGAAAATCCACGACATCATGAACAATGGCGTCGGGATTCCCAAGGATGGTGCCGAGTACATTGTCGGCCCATGGCTCGAGTACGATCCGAAGACCGAACGACATACGGGTGAATTTGCCGCCGAGGCCAATGCCCTCCTGAAAGACAAGAACCGCGCTGGATTCGAGATCCCGGCGGCTGGTAAAGTCTAAGCAGGACGTTGACACAAGCGTGAACTTTGACCAGGGCCGCCAGCAGGTAACGAGAAATTACCTGCTGGCGGTTTCTTTTTTGTCGCCACATTACGAGCCGGAGTGCACCTGGATGAAATCCGCATTGCTGGTAATCATCTACCTGGGACTGCTGACCCTAACAGGTAACCCAACGGCCGTGGCCGCTCCCCCCGAGTTAGAACCCTGGCTGAAGGCAACCCAGTCCTGGCAACGGGACACCGCTGGTCCAGTCCTTTCATTGGGACCTGCGCGCTCCTTTGATGATACCCACATCTTTGCCCCGCTGGTCTGCTTCGAAAAGGATCGCTACCAGCTCTGGTACTGTGGCTCCACCGGCACGGTTGCCGAGCGCGTTTTTCAAATGGGCCTGGCCACCAGTCGTACTGGAAAAACGTTCCAACGGCACTCAAGGAATCCAGTCTATGCCTTCGGCGACGGCAAACACTCGGTCCTGACACCGACCCTGCTGCGGCAAACTGACGGATCGCTGCTAAGAGAAAAGGGGCAGCTACGAATGTGGTTCAGTTCCACCTGGTTCGAAGGGGGCAATTCTGTCCACACCCTGCATGAAGCGACCAGCAGCGATGGTATCAACTGGAGCAAGCCCTCCCCTGCACTGCTGAAGCATGCCTATGCGCCCACCATCATTAAGACCGGCAGAGAATATCAACTCTGGTACACCGATGTCAGTGAAAGCGGCTGGAAAATCCGGCATGCCCGCAGCCGCGACGGCCGACAATGGCGCGTCACGCCCGCCCCCTGCCTGGTAGTCGACCAGAAGTGGGAAAGAAGCAGGCTCTTTTATCCCACGGTATTGAAAAAGAACGGCCTCTATTTCATGTGGTACGGCAGCTACTGGTCGGCACGGGCCAATACCACGGCACTGGGATTTGCCGTCAGTCTCGATGGGCTGCGCTGGTTCAAGCATCCAGGGAATCCCGTCTTGCGCCCTGATCCCAAGCGCCCCTGGGAATCCCATTACGTGACCAGTCAAACGATCCTGCCGGTAGCAGGCAACGCCTTCCGCATCTGGTACGCCAGCCGCAAGCAGCCGCCCTTCGTGAACAAGTACTTTGCCCTCAACACGGCCATCTGGAAGCCATAAGCAACACGGCAGAGCTACTTGCCAGATCCCCCTTACTGCCCCTTCACCTGGCCGACCAGTTCGTGGACCTTGCCGATGATCCGCTGTTCCAGCTCCGGTTTCCAGGGTCGACTGCGGGCTTCATAGCCCCCTTCCAGCAACACCCGGCGACTGGGAATATAACCCGCGTAAACATTCGAGTAGCCAGCCACCCAGATCGCTGGCCCGTCCGGCTTACCCAGCTCCCGCTTGAGCCGCAACGAGTAATCGACCACCACCTCGGTTCCCAGCGCAACCAGCAGCAGGTCGTCACCCAGGCGGACTACCTGGACGGGGTAAGCAAAGTCAGGCCGATCCTTGTCCGTGAACTCCAGGTCGACCGTCTCCATGGCAGCCTTGATTGTTCCACGCACCGGTCGCTGGTGTCGCTGAGTGCGCTGGTTAGTTTCCAGGGCCGCCTCCACGGCGGTCGCCAGCGAACGCCCGTGCATGTGGGCATACTTGAGTTCGCGGCGTGGATACGGGTTCTGGTCTCCCCCGCATCCCATCATGAAAAGGGCAGTCACTCCCGGGTGATCCTTCTGGAAATACTCCTGGGCAAACCCGGCATAGTCCCCCAGCCAGCGATAGAACCCCATGGTCGTGTTATGACAGGCATAGCCAAAAACAACGGCACGTAATTCTCCCGCTGGATTACGCGCTGCCAGAACGGGAACGGTGTGGTCCACCGGGCCGAGAGGGTTGGGGTGGTTCAGGAAACCCTTGTCGGTCGGTGTGCGACGATTCATGGCCACGCTACAACGGGCCTGGCTGTACGTGAGACTGGCCGGTTCCAGTCGCTCGATCGCCTGCCCGACAATCTTCACCAGGTTCGTGGCCAGGCTATCGAAATAGTCCCTGGCATCCTCCCGTCCATAGGCGGGTCCGCAGTGAGTGTGCGAAGCATTCATCAGCAGGCAGTGCGGTGGCAACTGGTACTTCTCCTGCACTTCCTTTTCCACCCTGGTACGCAACTCGGCCAGGACCCCGATCAGGTCCAGCGTGATGAAGACCACGCGCTGCCCCTGAGCGTCCTCGATAACGATCGCCTTGCCAAACAGGTCCTGCTCGGTCCCCTCGGCCGGTGTTTTGCGACTGGCATAGCCTCTCATGTGCAGGCGCCGCTGGGGAGTTATCCTGGCAACTGCCGTACCCACTTTCCAACCGGGATCCGGGGCATCCTGCTGGGCCTGGGCAACGGCCAACCAGGGTGTAAAGATCAGCAACGTAACGACAAGCAGAGATGGTTTCATGGCAAATATCCTCACCGATAGGGTCTGTGATCATGGCCTGTCAGGTTAGCGAAAAACAATACCTCCAACAACAGTTCAAGGCCCTGGAATACATGGATTTTACCAGGGAAACATGCGGTACAATTCTGCTGCATAGACAAGCCAGGTGGTGGCTGTCAGTACCACAACAGAACTGAACGCCAGTGCTCCCAGGACACGTGGTTCTCCTCTTAGCAAACGAAAACAGCGCCGAAAGCGAGTCTGTTGAGATCTCAGCGCTTCAGCAAAATCCAGGGCACTGTCGTATCTTTGGTCCGGCTCTTCATGCAACGCCTTATCGATCACGGCCATAACCGCCGGGGACACGCACCGACCTGGCTGTCTCCAGGGAACCCGTGGTGGATTGTATCGTTGCGGATCAACATCCTGTCTTGTCTTATCTCCAAAAGGCAGCTTGCCATTTAAAAGCTCGAAAAGAATCACACCCACCGAGAACACATCGGTACGAGCATCCAGTGTGCGTACGTTCCCCTCGTTTGCAAAAACCACGCATCGCTGCTCCGGCGACATGTAACAAAAAGTACCTCCGGTGCGAATTTCCACATCGGACCGATCAAGAGACAGGTTAAAGTCCAACACGATCGGTTGACGCTGCTTGTCAATAAGAATGTTGGACGGCTTGAGATCCAGGTGCAACATTCCCTTGTCATGCAAATAGTGGAGAGCCTCGCAAAGCTGTACACCAATTTCAATCGCATCATTCACATAATCGGCATCCACGCGTTCATTCACACCTGCCAATCTACATCCGTGGTATCTTGAATCCTGGCGGACTCCATAAGTTGTTTCCAGCAGGTCATGCAAGGTGAACATACCAACGAAGGGCATGCAGATAATGGTCAAGCCGGACCGAACTTCTTTCACCGAGTGAATCGGAATGATATTCGGGTGCTTTAACTTGCCCAGGATTTTCGCTTCGTTCGTCTGCTGCTCACAAACCTTGATAACTACCGCACGTCGCCCTACTGAAATTTCTTCTGCCCGGTAAACCCTCGCAAAGGATCCGCGACCAATTTCGGCGATGATCTCGTATCCAAAAAACTTCGTGCCCGCGCGAGGCCAACTTGTTTCCGTTCGAGCCAATGGCAGACGGGGATTATCCTCCACCGCCAGGTGCACAGCGATACAGCGTTGCAGGGAATCCTTAATGCCCGGGAATCCCTCGCAGAACTCAACCCAGTCAACATGCTCTCCTGACTCCACCCGCAAGCAGAATTCCTCGTAGGCCAGGTCGACCACGGCCCGCTTACAGTCTGCAAGTTCAGGATACTCTTCCAAGACGGCATGCGTGCCAGGGTTCCTGTGGAGACGCCAGTTGTCGATAAGCTTCCCAGAAAAACTGAGCGCCGTCTCGGAACCCGCCTCGCAACTGCTACTCCATTCCCAAAGCCGATCAACATCCATTCCATGACTCCCGTTCTATCATTGACTTGGTGGATCAATGCACAGGAAAGACAACCGGGCCAGAAGCCGCGCGAGCATCAGGGAATGATTACCCGGCTGTCACGAAACGTACTCCTCTTCCATCAAAGTAAATCCCCTCGGTTCCTTCTCTCGAACGCGGTTCTGCCTTGCTACCCCGTAATTAACGACCTCCACGAAAATCTGTCCAGTATTTGGCGCGTTTTCATGGCCCGCGTGTTTCCGCCACCGCACGGGCTGGACAGGGTAAACGCCAATAGAAGCCGACGTTTACACACCTTTTCCCGGTGGCACTGGGATGCCATGGCCATCAGTCTTCCAGTTGGCTACCTGGGCTTAGCGGTGTCTGGCCATCGAGGTAGCGCCAGTTCTTGATGAAGCTGATCAGGTCCGCCATCTGCTGGTGCGAGATATTCTTCTCCAGCCCCTCCGGCATCAGGGATACCCCGTTGGATCGCAGGGTCTCGATGTCACTGCGCAGCAACGTCACCTCTTTTCCCTCTGGTTGTCGCAGCGTGATCGACGTGGAAGTCTCGGTCGTGAGAATGCCGGTCAGGACCTGGCCCGCGTTGGTAATCACCGAGTAGCTGACGTAGTTGCTGTCAATCACGCGATTGGGTTGCAGGATATGGGTCAGCAGCTGCGCGGGTTGCTTGCTGCGCGAGTCGGCAATGTCAGGTGCCACGTTGTGGCCGATCGTCCCCACCCGATGGCAGGTCGCACACTGCTTGCGAAAGATCACCTCACCAGAGCGTGGCACGGCCTTCATTTTCAAGACAACCTGGTAGTCTGCCAGGACCTTCTTTCGGTCAGCCGGAATCGTATCAGCCAGCAGCTTCTTCGCACGGGCACGCAGGGCCGGTTGCGAGTGCTCGAGCAATCGCTTGATCCGGGTCTGGTCAATTTCTGCCGCCTTGATGGCGCGTGCCTCGATGCGATCCAACAGCAAGGCTGTTCGCTGGGCATTACGCAAGGCAGCGTCCAGCAACGTACGGCGAATGACGGGCGACTCACTGGCAAACCGGTCCAACAAGACAGGCCAGGCAGCCACTTCCGAACGACGAGCCAAACTGTTGAGGGCTGCGAGGCGAATCGCCTGGGGTTGTCCCGGTTGGCAAAGTCCCGCCAGGCGTCCTGCCGACTCACTGGCATAGGAAAGCAGGCCAATCGCCAGGGTCCGATCCGACAAGTTAGCCTGCGAATCTCCTGCTACCCGGTTCGCTCGTGCAAAGACTGGATCCAGCGAGGAAGTATCATTCCCCAGCACCTTAGCCAGGCTGATCCGGCGAGTGGCCATCGATCGCAGCAAGGCCTGTAAGCTGCCAAGCTGGAGTGGCTGGTCTGGTTGTGCAATCAACTGCTTCAGCAGTGTTTTCAGCTGCTGTTCACTGGCACGTCGTCCTGCCGCATCAACCAGTTCCAGGATCGTCTTGCGATGTGAATCCAGGTCTTCAGGAAGTGGTTGCTGCAGGGTCGACAGCAGCAGATCGGCAACACGCTCGGCGACTGCCAGGCGAACGGCGCGACGGGTCCAGATATCCTCTTCTCCCTGCAACAGCACTTGGCCTATTTGCTGAAGCTCCTCATCGTTACGAATCGGCGTCAGGCTCAGTGCCACCTGGAACCGTACCTGGGCATTGGAATCCCTGGCCAGGTCAGCCACCTGTTTGCGGAGAGCGGGTTCCGTGGCCAATCGCGACTCAGCCAACACGACCGCCTGCCGACGCACATGGGCATCCTCATCCTGGAGTCCGTGGACGATGGTTTCGGGTGTCAGTTTCTTTTGCCCCTGCAAGCACCAGAGAGCGTGAATACGCGCGTGCGGCGTCTTTCCATCTTGCGCCAGCTTCTCCAGGGACTGCACCAGGGGCGTGGGATCGACACGCTTTCGTTCCATGATCAAGCGGGCTGCCAGTTCGCGTTGCCAGGCATTGTCGTGGGCCAGGAGTTGAACCAGTTGTTTATCGCTGAACTGGGAATAATCAGGCGTTCGCTTCGCCGCCGGAGCCTGCGCCGCGGTAATACGATAAATGCGTCCCCGGTTATCACCAAAGCGTGTATCCGGTCGTTCCTTGAGTTCGGCCGGCACCCAGCGTGGATGTTCAATAACAGCCCGGTACATGTCGACTACGTACATGGCACCATCGGGCCCCAATTCCATGTTGACGGGTCGAAACCATTCGTCCCGGGAAGCCAGGAACTCCACGCCTTCCCGACCGCGGCGACCGGAAAAGGTACCACCACGGGCAGTCATGATTTCACGATGGACGAGGCTGCCAGTCGGATCACAGGTAAACACGTTGCCATTAAATTCGACTGGCAAAGCAGTTCCCCGGTAACAGAAAACCCCGCAGGCCGCAGTGAACTGTCCAGCGTGTAGCGTGGACGTGGTCCAGGAGCGAGCGATGGGAAAAAGTCGTGACGCCTCGCCGGCCACGGCAGCATCATGATAGACCGCAGAAATTGCAGCTGTCGGCGACCGCTGCAAGTACCGGTTCTTGAGGACCACGTGCTTGACCGGGTTGCGGTTGCTACAAACAAACCGGTTGCCATCATCATCGAAGGTTAACCCGAACTGGCCGACCCCTGATACCGCCTGGTACTGGAACGACTGCGGATGAAAGCGAAAATCCATGTTGTTGATATTCACCTTGGGACTGTCCGCTCGTCGGACATCCTGTACGACACCACCACGTAGACCATTGGCAATATAGATATGATTATCGAGAGCGAACCGTGGGTGGTTGGCGCGGAGCTGGGAATTATCTTCCACGAACCCCTGGTACCACGTCTGCCTGAGATCTGCCCAGCCATCCCCCGTGGTATCTTTGAAGTAAGCCACCTGGCCGGCCATCGTCACGATCACCCCACCCTTCCAGGGCTGAATCCCGGTCGTGAACAAAAGGTGATCCGCGAAAATCCGGGAGGTTTCAAAGTAGCCATCCCCATCCTCGTCGGTAAGAACACGTAACTGGCACTGCGGGACTTCACCTTCTCCAGGTCCGTGGGGGTAATCACGCATCTCCACGACCCACATGCGTCCCTGGGCATCAAAACGAACCGCCACGGGATCTGTCACCAGGGGTTCGGAGGCCACCAGTTCTGCTCGCAATCCGGGAGCCAGTTGCAGGTACTGCAGGGAGTCCTGCGCCGCCACAGGCGACGCAGGCGGTTTCACCGGATCGGCTGCCAACAGGGGTAACCAACCAGCAAGGACACTCACCAGAAAAATGGCCAGCATCCCCGTAAAACGGTCTCGTTGCCAAAAACTTGTCTCGAGTGATCCGGATAACATCACTGGCTCCTGAAAAAACCTCTCACCTGTTGCCGCGACTCGCCAACTCACCTCATGATACTCTCTCCACCAACCGCCCGCCGTCCCCCCGGTCAGTTGGCTGCGGGTAACTGGCTGTCAGTAAGCTGTAGTCGTTCACGTTTCCCAAAGACTTCAAGTTGCTTGAGGACCTGCACTTCCTTTCCCTGGACGGTCGGCAGATAACGCATTTTCCCCAGGGCACCAGCCTGCAGGTTCAGCTTCAGGACGTCAAACCGGACCCCCTCGAACGTCACGGTTTGAGCCGGTGCATTGGCCAGGTCCCGGCTCAATTTATTGTCCGCGGCCATCCCGATCAGTACCGGTCCAGTAAACTTCCCGCCCTTGATCTGAAGTCCCTGTGTTCCCTGGTAAAATGTACACCGGCTGTCACTCTGGCAATTCTCCAACATCACGTTGGTCACCGTGACCCGGTCGGTACCACCGCGCACATAAAAACCACGACTCTTGAGGCCCGTCGCACGACAGCGCAGGAAGCGAATATTGCGAGTATCCACGCGTTTAGTGGAAGCATGGTTACGAACTCCGAATCCGGTACCGCCGGCATTTTCAACCACGCAGTCGACCAGTTCCACATCGAAGCAACCATCTTCCAGTTCCCAGGCATCATCACGACTGCCAGCCAGTCCCCCGTCTCTTTCGTTTGGGCTATTGACGGCTCGGCAGCGGACGAACCGGATGTGATGACAACTGCCACTGAGTCCATCGCCACTGGCATCATAGGCATCGTTATGCCACTGGGTAATCGAGCAATCCCGTGCCTCGCTGTGGGTCACTCCCATGCCAAAGGTTAACCCGACAAAGGCACGCTGAATTGTGACCTTGTCAATCAGTACCTGGGTGGCCCAATCTGAATCGATACCTCGTGGATTGTAGCTATTTTCCTGCTGCCAGTAATTCGCGTCGATCGTCAATCCTCGAATGATCACGTTCCGCACGACCTCTTTCTCGGTACCGACGATTTCCACGCAATCGATAACTTTTCCATCGATCGCATGATCTGCCATTTTGATGGTTGCTCCGGGACCGTACAATTCGGTGTTACTGGATCGAATCGTCAGGGCATTGTGAATCATGTAGGGTTGCCTGGAAGGAGGCAACAAGACCCGTCCGCCCGTCTTGGCCACCTGGTCGATCGCGCGCTGGATCGCTTTCGTATCATCGGTTCGGCCATCGCCGACGGCGCCCAGGTCCCGTACATTGACCACGGTAGCTGCCTGTTGGCCTGGTGCCACGACGACCAGGCAAACCAGGTACGCAAGTGTTTGAATTCCACAACATCCCATGACCTGCTCCTACTGGAAAGAATCACCCACGGACGTGGGTATTTGAGAACAACTGATGCCACACGATGCGGATAATTCTAGACCATATTTTCATGCTCCCCAACCCATCGGGCTTCGCTCCGCACTGCTAATTCTCATGACTGCCGCTCTCTGGGGTGGTACCCCGGTCGCCGTGAGCTACTCGGTTGACCTGTTTCCCCCGGTAGCTGTCTCAGCATTTCGCTTCGGCCTGGCAGCGCTATTCATGTGTTTCTGGTGCCAGTTCGAAGGTTCATCACGAAAACTGTTACGCAGTGAAACCAAGTGGATCCTGGGAGGTGGCGTGTTGCTCTTCTTCCAGATCACGCTTTTCACCATGGGGATCGAGAAAAGTAATTCATCCCACGCCACGCTGTTGATCAACACCTTCGTCTTCTGGATCGTGGCACTGGAACATCTCGTACTCAAGACACTGCACATGACCACCCGGCAAGTGCTAGGCCTGCTCGTGGCAGCGGGGGGAGTGATGCTGACCTTCATGATTTACGAAGAACGGCAGGACGGCCTGCAGGCAGATTCCCCGAGCCTGGCAGGGGACCTGCTGCTGATCGGCAGCGCCGCGATCCTGGCCGTCAAGATTCTTTACACGCAGCATGTGGTCAAGCGCATGCCACCAGGACGATTCATCCTCTGGCATGACATCGTGGGGGTGATCTTCTTCATCCTCTACACGAGCCTGTTTGAAGATTTCTCAAAATGGTCCGCAGCAGTGGGCAAAGCACACTTCTCCTCCCAGGTCACGGCAGCACTCCTGGGGATTGCCTACCAGGGATTCTTGGTGGCAGGTCTTTGCTTCGCCATCCAGGCACATCTGCTGCGCAAGCACGCCGCCTTCCAGATCTCGGTCTACAGTTTCAGCACACCACTGTTTGGACTGCTCTTTGCTTTTGCCTTTCGCGATGACCCCTATTCTTCCTGGCTACCACTTTCCGCTGTCTGCGTGGCAATCGGGATCATCCTGGTCAACCTGGAACCCAAGAACAAATCAGACTCATCCGTCACGGCGCCGGCGGCGCCAGCGACGCCAGCGACGCCAGAGCCACCACACCACCCCACCGGCCGGAACCCAGAGGACCAGCCAGGGGATCACGCTGACCAGGCCAATCAATAAGTTCTTGAGGCCCTCACCCAGTCCGTAAATCGAGTCGGACCAGGCCTTGCTAATGCGACTTCCGAACGAGGGTGCCTGGGGTGGTTCGTAACCACGTTCTTCGCGAGCATTGATCGTCACGGTGGTCATTTGGATGCGACTCTTCAACGAGCGAAACATGCTCTCCATGCGTTCGATCTCTCCCCGCACACGTCCCAGTTCTCGTTCCACCTCGATCAAATCGGATACCTTCCCAACGGTCCTGCCCAACAACTCCAGGATGCGGGTTTCCAGTTGTTTCTTGTTGCGTATCCTGGCGTCAAGGTCCACGTACTGGGCCGTCACATCCTCGGTCGTCTCCCGGAAGTGCTCCGGGACCCCCAGTTCCTTGAGGTCATCCAGGAATGTCCGGTAGTTTTTCACCGGGATACGGGCCCGCCACTGGCCGGATCGAGCGCGACCCTGGTTGCGATCAATCGACATATCGGCCGCGTGCCCACCATGTTTCTCGATCAGCTGCGAGATACCCTGTTTTCCTTCCAGCGTGGAAAAGTCTTCCACCACCAGTCGCACGTCAGCCACGTAGATCAATTGGCGATTCGTTTCCAGGGCCGCATCCGAACTGGCGGGCATGTCACTACCGGATTCGGTATCAAACTCAGCGTTTGCCGTTTCAGCTGATTCCTCGACATCGCCTCCTACCGCAAAATCCATCGCTGCCTGTGGCATCGCGGATTCCATACTCATGTCAGAAGCAGAACCACAGCCACCCAGCGACAGTAGACTCACGGCTCCCAGCACCATCATCCAGCTCGGTATCATACGCCTCATGATTTGCGTCCTTTCCCCTTGAACTTCCTGCCCACACGATTGAATAGATGCCACAACAGGACAGGATATTCCCGCTTTATAACAGAATTAATGAACGATAATGGATCAGAAACGGACTGGTGAACCAAGGGCAACTACAAAAAACCCGTGCCCCGTGAACTAGTCACGTGACACGGGTTGTAAGCATCGCGTCCAGGGCGTGCGCCGCGAAACCGGGTTACCGGATCAACGAACGTTGCAATAACATCCACGATCGCACGTGCAATCGCGTCGGTTCACATCCTGCTGATCCGGACCGAGGATATGCTGGGTCATATTGCACCAGTGGTACTGGCTCCCTTCCTCATCCGGGGAAACCGTAGACTCCATTTGCCCGGTCACACACATTGCCTTGTTACGCAAGTGAACACAACCAGGATTGCTGATTACCTCGGGCGTATCGTATTTCTTTTCGAAAGCCATAATTAAAAACCTCCCGTTTCAATACCGGCGGCTCGAAGCACCGCACGTTTGACTGCCACCGCAGCAAGATCAACCTTGTATCCATTCTGGGACAGTGGTGTGGCCTGGGCAACTGCTGCCTGACCCGCTGCCTCTGCCGTATCGTGATCGACCGGACGCCCCACCAGGGCATCACGGGCAGCCGACGAAATCCAGGGCGTCGGAGCGACCTGGCCCAGGACGACACGTGCCTGTTGCACCACGCCACCTTCGATCGTCAGTGAAACCGCCGCCGCGGCCAATGGATCATCTGGTCCTTCGCCATGTCGCACTTCGTAGGTTGCGTTATAGCGACTATCCAGCGCCGGTAGCAGCACATGCGTCACCAGCTGACCAGGTAACAGGACCGTTTCTCGCTGCTCCTCGTGACGTGGTGTCACGAAAAAGTCTGTCGCAGAAATCCATTGTTCTTCATCCGTGGCTGGACCAATGACTCGCAACTGGGCATCGACAGCAATCAAGGCCGGACCAATGCGAGAGCTACTCACGAACTTGGCAGGTCCTGAATTACCCATGATGGCATGGAATCGGTTGTCGCCCTCGGAGACATGCCCCTGCCGATCAAGCAATTCCTGTCCATTGCGGAAAAACCAGCAGCGTGGTCGCTGACACAGTTCACCGACCAGGGTTCCCTGGCTCTGCAACTGCATGCTGTTAATTCCCAGGATGGCATCCGAAATCGCAGGATAATTCTCCAGGTACGGGTGCGCCAGCACCTCGTCCAGGGTAACTGCGGCTCCAATCACCAGGGTGCCGTCTTCCTGCGGTTCGATAACCTGCAAGGATGGCACTTCCATGATGTTGACGACCCGGTCTGGAGTGACCAGGATTTTCTTCATCAGGCCAACCAGGTCGGTACCACCCGCCAGGACTTCCGTGTTCTTGGCCTCGTCGGCCAACATTTCCAGTGCTTCCACCTCAGTACGAGGCTCAGCATATTCAAAAGCTTTCATTAATTAAGCCCTCCCCGCTGTTTGAATGGCATCCAGAACTCGCTTAGGTGTCATCGGAACGACAGGCACTCGAACACCCAGTGCATTACACACGGCATTCGCAATTGCTGCCTTCGGACTGATGGCCGGCGGTTCTCCGTTACCAATAACGCCACGCTGACGTTCACTTTCCGGTTCATAAAGGTGTACCACGATGTCACCCACGTCACCCAGTCGAGCCAGCTTGTAATTTTCCAGCTCGGCGTTGATGAAGGCGCCACTCTTGGGATCTGAAATCCGCTGCTCGTAAAAAGCTGCTGCGATTCCCATGATCACCGCACCATAAATCTGGGCCTTGCAGGTTCTCGGATTGATCACCAATCCCTGGTCCTGTACTGCCACAAACTTATTGAGCTTGATCACACCCGTTTCCACATCTACCTGCACATGTGCCATTTGCACACCCCCGACTCCCTGGTTAGAGAGTGGGCTGGCATCTCCTCGCTTGTGACTGCGAGAAACTTCCAATGGTTTCATACCCAGCAAGGTACAGGCTTCTTTCCAGGAAACACTCTTGTTAGCGTTATCCTTGACCTGGATCTTGCCACCGGTTGCCACGAGCGTATCGGCCCCCACGGAGAGCTTCTTGGCCACGAGGGCCATGATCTCTCGCAGGGCATCCTGGCTCGCACGACGGTGCGACTCACAGACCGCACCCACCGTGGTACTGCCACCGGAAGCACCGCTGGCCGGATAGGTACTGCTACCAATATTGACCTTCACATCGTTCACGGTGAGGCCAAACGTTTCGGCCAGTACCATGGCACAGATGGTCTTGGTGCCCGTACCAAGGTCCTGGGTGCCGCAGAAAGATTCCACGCCACCGTCCGGGTAAACCTTGAGTTGACAGGTTGAAGAGTTGGCAACACCTCCCCAGGTATGTAACGCCATGCCGAGTCCATCAACAATTGAGTTACGTCGGCGGGGTCGCAATCGCCCGTTGCGTTGAGCAACCTGGGCACCGTGTGGATGCCACTTTTCTTTCCATCCCATCAACTTGGCACCAATCTTCATTTCCTCGGCATAGACATCTGCCTTGCCGTTGGTGGCATTGGGAAGATTCGCCATGAAGACGTCGTAACTGTCCTTGCCCATCTTGCGAGCCAGGTCGTCAATGGCCGTCTGGGTCATGGCACATCCCTGGGGATGATTGGGTGCTCGCCAGGCCCGGGATCGTACCGTGTTGGTCTTCACCTGGGTCGCCTGGCGCCGATAATTCTTTGGCACCAGGACGTAGGGAATCACTGCCTGGCTGACACCGCCACCTCGAGAACCAGAAGTTCCCCAGTGATGCGAGTCCCAGACCGTGACCCGGCCATTCTTGTCCGCGCCGAGTTTCACCTTCAGGTAACCCGAGGGTCGGTTCCCAGCAATTTTCAATTCCTGGTCACGATCCAGCATTAGCTTGACCGGGCGTCCGGTAGCCTTGGAAATCTTGGCTGCGGCCAGGCCCCAGTAATCGGCGGCAAACTTGCTGCCAAAGCCTCCGCCAATGTAATCACACTGGACATCGACCGCATCGGCCGAGATACCCAGGTCATTAGCGAAACCATCATCTGTACCGGACACGTTCTGCGTGGAAAGGTAGGCTTTCAGCTTGCCGTCCTTCCATTCCACGGTCGAACCATGAGGTTCCAGGCAGCAATGCGTGATCGCATCGATCCCGTAATACCCTTCCACCACGTGATCCGCTTCTTTCAACAGGCGGGCGATTTCCTGTTCGACGAATTCATCTTCATCGTCATCATCGCCCGGCTCACGCTCGGTGACCGCTTTTCCACCACCCTTGGCGGTACGGCCCGCCTTCTTGGCTGCCTCCAGGTCCTCATCGTTGGTAAAGGAATCCAGGACCTCGTAGTCTACCTTGATCTTGGAAACACCCTCGGCTGCTGCCCCTTCACTTTCAGCAGCAACGACGACCAGCAATTCACCTTGCCAACTGATTTCACTGCCAGCCTTGGCATGATCAAAAACGTGGATATGAACCACGCCCGGCACCTTGGCAGCTGCCTTGGTATCGATCGCCTTGATCGTGCAATGGGAGTGAGGACAGCCCAACGCCCGGGCGATCAATTGGTTCTTGAGGTTAATGTCATACGTATACTTGGCTGCGCCGGTCGTCTTGGCCAGCGTATCCAAACGCTTGTGATCTTTACCGATCACCTTGGCGTCTTTTCGCGATGGCCAGCTGTAGGCATCACCCTGTTCTTCTTTTTTATCTTGAAATACTGCCATCACTTGCCTCCTTTCACCACGGAGACCGCAGCCTCGATGATTTGTGAATAGGTGCCACAACGACAGATATTGCCGTTCAATCCCTGCCGAATCTCCGCTTCCGTGGCCTTTGGATTCTTATTCACAAAGGCTCGTACTGCCACGACAAATCCGGGCGTACAAAAACCGCACTGGGATGCATCGTACTCCGTGAATGCCAGCGGTACCGCATCCGGGTTATCACCACCAAGACTTTCCACGGTTTCAATTGCCTTCCCCTTGCAGGCCAGGGCCAAGGTCGTGGAAGCCGTCTTGGGCTTGCCATCAATCATGACCGTACTGGCGCCGCTGCTACCGTCGGAACTGACTGGCTTGGCACCTGTCAAATCCAGCTGGTATCGCAAGACTTCCAGTAACGTGGTGCGTGGCTCTACCGCTACCTTGTGATTCTTTCCATTAACCTTCAAGGTCATGTCTGTTGATCCCTGCACTAACGTTGCCGTGGGGACCTCCACTGCCATCGCCTGCTGGTTCTGCCAGGCACCGGCAGCAGCCACTGCACCCGATCCTTTCAGGAACGACCGCCGGCTGACTCCAGATTTTCGTTTTGACTCCGTCATACGGTTCACCTTCGTTACAGTTGGGGTGACACAGATAGTACAAACAAATTGTCGTGTTCAACCAGGTATCGCCGGAACTTCCTTATCCATGCCTGCGACCATGGCTGCAGTGCCCCCGATTATAGGACCTGTAAATCACGATTCAACTAACCTGACAGGAGAATTTTGTTTTCCCTGGAGTCGATCCGTTGTCCCTGGGGACACCCAGGCATCATAAGATAGGTAAGGAGGGGCCGTTCAGGGCTGCGAATCGGCGACCGGGCGTTGCCTCAGATCAATCGCCCCCTGGCAGCAATCGCAAGGTTTCAACTCGTACATGGCAATGGCACAAATTTCGCACCAGTAGTCCACCTCGACCTTTTTACCTTTTTCGTGCGAATAAACGCGGATTATCTGGATCAGGGAAGAAGCTTTTAACTGGCGAACCAACAGTTCGCAATCCAGTTTTCTCAAGCGCGGATCCTTGCGAAAAGCCCGGCCTCGAATGTCCTCCACGATGGGAAACAGTTGTCCCTGGGGGGTTTCCAGGGCCAGGATCCGCTGGGCGGCCTCCGGTACCGTACCAATTCCATAACGACGTTTGAGTACCTCGTGCAGCCAGACGACGCGACCTCGTAGATGCCGCATCTTGTAGGAATCCGGCTTCGCCCTGGCTGGCTCGGTCGTCAACTTGGCCACGGGTGGACTCGCCGGTTTTCGTTCCTGTACCTGTTGCCCGCCAACAACCATCACCGTAGTTGCCAATACCCCGCAAGCCAGCAGGGTCCGGACGGCCGTGTGGCGGCCCGCTTTCAGCAACTGGTAACATGGCGATCCGTTGATCATGTCAATTTACTCGGCAGCCTGCCCCACGATCACCAGGTCCAACGGCTGCTTCTTACTAACCGCACCCATTTTCGCTTGTCCCTGGAGACGAACGATCCACCAGTCATGTTCCTCGTTATTGCGGATCGGACCATCACCCTTGAGACGCTGCAGCGCCAGCAACCCGGGATGCGTCGACTCCACCGCCTCGGCACTGGCCTCAGTTAATTTCTTGTAGTCAATCTTGGCAGCCGACTTGTCCAGGGAAGCTTTCATCAACAAGAGAAAGTCCCGTGTTGGAGAGGTGCCCACGTGATCTCCGTTAACCGGTTGCTGGGCATACCGTAACGTGTAGACCCCCTTGGCGATATCCTGGTCTCGAAAGTCACTCCCCTTGCGGGCATACCGCACCACGCCGATCAATTGGCCAGGTGCGAACGGGTAAATAATGTCGTCGCCCTTGGCAGGTGCCTTGACGGCCCATTCCTTGCAGATCCAGATATCACAGACACTGCGTGTTGAGCCACGGATAATGCGTACCCCTGTGGATGCCAGTTGAGCTGCAATATTTTCAGACAACTCTGCCTTGGGAGCTGCTTCCTTCAATGCTTCCACGCGATGATCTGCGGCATACGCCGAACCACCTATTCCATTCAGCACGACCAAGCAACCCAACAGGTAACGACTCATCATTCGGACAGTCTCCCCAAGTTCTCAAACAGTAAAACAAAAACCAGAGCCCATTATATCGGTCGCCGAGGACAACTACAAACGACCTGCCTCAACTACTTACGAAAAACGGCCTCGCCGCAGATGGCAAGGCCGTTTTAAAAAACTGAACAGAATTAAGGACCCGTGATTAATAAACAAAGGTGGCCATGTAGGAACTGCGGTCTCCCGGTGTTGACCAGCGACTACCAAGCCCCCGCCCCTTGTAATACCCTTCCATCGTTACTCCAGGAACAAACGTCTTGAGCTTAACCAACGGCGGATAGTAAGCGGATTCATTAGAACAGATGCAATCGGATGGACGCGCTTTTCGCGTGGTCAGTTTCAGCGCCTTACCGGCCTGCAGGTTTCCACGCAGTGTTTCTTTATTCAACGACATATTGATCGGTGCCGTATCAATACGGACCACGTACTGGCCAGCCCGTCCGGAATGCTTCCTGGCAAAATCCACAAGCGCCTGGCGTTGCTGCTGGTCGGCACGCTCATCGACCAGGATGACCGATTTCAAATATTGTGGACCGTCAATCCCGCGAAACCCCAAAGTCTGGGAAGCATCTAACAACATCACTACGTGCAGTCCCTTCAGCGAGACACCAGCACGTTCACCTTCCTCGATACTCCAGGCCATGATCGCGTTGCGACCACTCAGGCCTACCTCGCCATTGGCAAAACAGGGTCCCGTGTAGACCTGGCACGTGCGACTCTCCAGGTACACGCCCCGTGTCTCACCTGCTAACAGCGACGAAGAACAAAAACACGTGGCAACCAGGACCATGAAGCATGCGTTACGAATCATTGTTTTAACCTTTATGAGGAATTCATCCAGGAATGTTAGTCACCGTTCCAGGAACGAGCAGATGCTCGACTCAAGCCCTATTATAATCGACGACCAGCAAGGCAGTCCAGTGAAACTAGCGCGACCGGAAGTGGCTCTTGACCACCAGCTGGCCCCTCACGTAACACACTTCCCTACGAGAGTTTAAACCGTTATTTTCCGATCGCGTGCCGCCACCAGCCAGGTTTCCTGCAAGCGATTTCCAACCACCACGTAGACCTGCTGGTGCAGGGCCGTCGTGGGACAGATGTGCCGCGGAATGGCAAGTAACCAATCGCCAGGCCGCAATTCAGACGCCTGGCTGGTCTTGAGAACAAGGTGTTCTTCGTTCTGCAGGATCTCTTCCGCATCGGGCAACTGGGGAAACATCAATCGCTGCCCCGCAGGCGGATCGGACGCACACGCCTTGTACCCCAGGTCCAGGGTTACTGTTTCCGACGTTGGACAACTGATGACCCGCGTCAGGATCCTGGCCGCCGGCGTGAAATCAAGATCCGGGAACATTTGGCCATACCCCGTGTCAAAGAAGGTCGTTGTCCCGGGACTCAATTCAATCGTCGGATCATCGATTTCAGCATAGACAGGAAAGGACCCACTTCCACCGGCCACCATCCGTGGCACGGGATACCCGGAAGTGACCAGGTCGTCGCGGAATCCTGCAACGGACTGCCAGGCGGCCTCGACCGCCTCTTTCCGTTCTGCCAGGTCGGTCTGGTGATTCTGACCGTCGTAGATATGCAGTCCACCGGGCACCAGGCCAGCAGTGTCTGCGATTTGCTTGTACAACGCGCCGGCAGCCGGGCCCGGCACCACCCCCGTACGGTGTTGCCCCGTGTCCATGTCCAGCAGCAGATCGATGGTCATACCCGCCTCTGTCATGACCTGCCCCAACTGGGCGATCGGTTCCGCGTGATCTGCCGTGGCCCCAAAAGTTACCCCAGGATAGGTCTTCATGAAATCCGCGGCACGACCCATGTTCGGCCCCACCAGGTTGTAAGCCAACAGCACATCCGTGACACCGGCAGCGACGAGCATTTCCGCCTCGGCAAACGTCGCGCACTTGTGACGGGTAATCCCACGTTCCAGTTGCAACTGCACGACCTGGGTCATCTTGTGAGTCTTGCAATGTGGCCTAAGCCGCGACGGATCTCCCGCGATGCGCACCATCTCGTCCAGGTTTTCATCGAGAGTTTCTCGGAACACCACCAGCGCCGGTGAAATAATCTGGTCCACGTCTTCTACGTGGTAACGTTGTTCATTCACTGCAAGGCCTCCTGAAAATCAAGCGTGAACCGGGAACCGCAGGCGCATGGTACCACGAACCTCGATGACCTCGTAGAGGTCGGCCACGCACTAGCAACCCGATCCTGACCGGGTCCCGACCTAGCCTGGTAATTCTCCCGGGTTACGTGAGCAAGCGCTGCTCAAGAGGTTTTCTTGCGTGATTTAGCCGCTTTTTTCTTCGCCGCCGCGGGCTTCTTGGGATCGCGACCTTTCGCCTTTTCCAGTTTATTGATCAATGTTGAATAGCTGGTCAGGGAAGACTCCAGCGTCTGCTGCAACTGCTTGATCGCGTTGCTGTTCTCGTTGGAATTCTCCAACACCGGTCGCATCCACTGGTCCATCAATTCAAACTGGTTGCTCAAAACATCAAGGATTTCGCGTGGTACACGGTGCATCACGGAAACACGCTGCGTGGGCTTGTCCGGGTCCACTGGAATCGCGCCGGTCGTCAGGGCACGCAACTCCTCGGTCAACTGCAGGATGGCATCCGAGGACAACCCGCCACCGGATGCGGAATTCGTGGTCGTCACTGCCTGCTGATCCTGGGATCCAGCTACCTGCTGAACTCCGGCATCGAGTGTTTCACGCAACTGATCGATCGATGACTTAACGTCTCCCACGCGTGTCAGCAAGGCAGTTTTTTCCGCAGCATCTTCTTCGCTGGCAGCCTCTGCCAACTGGCTGACCCCCTTGGAAAGTGTTTCACGAATATCCAGGAGTCCATCACTGAAAGAGCTGAGCTGGAGAATCACCTGCCCAACCTTGTCGTCCGACCCAACTCCCTTCATCTTGATGTTCTGTTGGAAGGTACGTTTCATGTTCTTCCAACGATCTGCTTCCTCGGGTGTCAGGATCTCGAGCATTTCCCGCAGCTTGAGCAGGTTCGACTCGGTATCCGAGGTCAATGTCTGGGCATCATTCTCGTAGTTGGTCAGGATCAGCGACTGCAGTTCGTCATCGTTCATGATCGGCACGACTTTTTCAGCCATACGATTCATGTTTCGATAGGACCCCTGCAGCTTGAAAGCTGGCTCGGTGCGATACTCGTTGGCCTGGGCCGCAGAGTCAATATACTGGCGATTGACCTGCAGGATGACATCTCGAATACGCATCAATTTCTGCATGGTGGAAACCATCTCGTTCAATTCCTCGATGGAATAGTTTCCTTCCAGCTCCACTCCCTCGCGTGAATCATTCTGGGCCATCTTAATGATGTTATAAACATCCTGCTGGCTACGACTGGCTAACTTGTTGAGATGTGAATTGGAGGTCAACGAATTCTCCAGGTAACTCATCTCGAAGGCATCCGCCGAGTCCCCGATGATTTCACCCAGGTTGTAGATATCAGCGCGGTTGGCCAACATGTCAGGGATCTGGAACTTGTCGCCACTTTCGGTATACGGATTCCCGGCCATGACCACGGCAACTTTTCGTCCCCGCAGGTCGTAGGTCCGACTTCGCCCCTTGTAAACACCCTCGATCTTCCGTTGGGCATCACACAGCGAGATAAACTTCTGCAGGAATTCCGGATTACAATGCTGGATGTCATCCAGGTAGATCATCACGTTGTCGCCCATTTCCAGGGCCAGGTTCAACTTGTTCACTTCCTCACGGGCTCCAGCATTCGGAGCCTCGTCCGGATCCAGCGAGGTCACGTGGTGCCCAATGGCCGGACCATTGATCTTCATAAAGATCACGCCCAGTCGATTAGCCACGTATTCCATCAGGGTGGTTTTTCCATAACCGGGTGGCGAGATCAACAACAGTAAACCCATCAGGTCCGTACGCTTGTCTTCCCCAACCACGCCAATCTGCTTGGCCAGGTTATCGCCAATCAGGGGCAGGTAGACCGAATCAATCAGCTTGTTGCGAACAAACGAGGTTAAGACGCGGGGACGGAATTCTTCCAGCCGGAGTCCATCGCGGGCCTGGTCAACAATTTCTTTCTTGAGATCAATGTAGGATCGGTAATCCGGTACCGTGCGTTCCTGGAATAATTCCAGGCGCGTGGCAAACTCGTTGTAATTCAGGTGATACTTGGAACCCTGGATATTAACATGGTCACCAACCATGCCGGAAACTTCACGATCAACATCTCCATCGATGATCTGGTCGGTATCCAGTTTATCCCGCATCAACAGGACGGCCACCTCGTCCGCGTAAACCCGATCCACGTCTTCCTTGTTATGACCGACCAGGAAGGCCTCGACCCAGTCCCTGACGAGCAGGAAACTGCTTTCCGGATCACGACTGACTGCCTTGACCGACTCGGTAAATCGATTTTCAAAACTGGCCTGCTGCAGATGCGACTGGAATTCGTTGTAAAGGTTGGCAGCTCGCCGACTAACCACGAACCCATCGCCTGCCGACAACTGGGCATACAGGTAGCGAGCGGCCTGGCTCACGTAGTCCACCGAGAATAACTCGAATTCGGCCACGAAGGCTGCCAGTACTTCCTGCAGATCCGCGATATACTCTGCCTGCTCCGTATGACCAGGAAACAACTGTCCAATTTCGCCAATGCCTTTCAAGCGGTCGGCCATCAACGTCTTGAACTTGGCATCGCCGAAGTGTTCCCAGTAGAGAACTCCCAGGGAACGAGCCTGGGCATGAAAACGCAGCAGCCCAATGGAATTATTCATTTCCAACATGGCCTGCAGAATTTTTTCCGCATCATGATCATGCACACCCTTGGCGTAAGCCTCGGTGTAGCGGGGACCCATGAACTGCTGGATATACTCCATCCGCTGGGGCGTTTCCATCTCCAGCAAATCCTGTTCACTCACCTCATCATCCGATCGGACATGCTGTAACAGCACGTGGGCCAGGTACTCTCCGCGATAGACACGTTTATTCTCGGACACTACTTCCTGGTCCCAAACATCCCGGGTCGCCAACAACCGTTCATCCTCGATCGCTTCAAAGAAGTCCGTACCCGTGAGGTGCAATTGCATCTCGTTGTCACGCAGTACCGTGGTCAGGTCCAGCGCCTGGACGTTGACCGAGAAATGGTGACTCCCCATCTTGATCACATTTTCGCCATCGACAAATAATTCCTGTCGATCCTTCAACTGCCGAACCGCATCTTCGCGGATCGTCTTGAGACGACTCTGGATATCGTCCACCTTGACGGAATCTTCCAGTTCCTCGAGCTGACTGACGATATCACGCACCTTGTCAATCATTAGATCCGAGGCAAAGTAACCGTTGATATCATTGATAGTTTCGAGACTGTCGATACGAGCCTGGATCCCCTTGAGAATTCGCTCAGCGGCATTCATCAGGGCGGTCGCACGTTTATTACGAGCCTCGACCAATGACAACTTTCGTGTCTCGAAAGCGTTGTATATTTCTTCTCGCTTGTCCGTCAACTGAACGACAAACTCGTCGAACTCGGCGAATCGGCCCTCGAGTTCTTCCAGTTGAATCATCACCTTCGTGAGGAATTCCTCGCACTTGATCGGGGTATCACAAATATCCAGGTAATTGACGACTGCCTGGTTGAGCAGCTTCATCTGGGAATTAAACTCGGCCACACCTTCCACCGACATCAATTCCTTCGATTTATTCTTCAGCGCCGCTCGGGCCGTATTTACGATCGAGAAAATCCCCGAGATATTGTCGATAATCTGGGTGCGGTGCGTGGCATCATCGATATCAAGATTACTGACAATATCGATCAACATTTCGAGCTCTTCAGCACCCTTGGTAATCTCTTCCTCGATCTGCCGGGCATCGCTGACCTTGGTCAGACCGGCAATGCTGGAAGACTGCTCCTCGATCCGTTCCTGGTACGGGCTGAGGGAATCGGGACGCAGCAAAAATTCAATACAACGCGTCGCCAGGCGAGTCGTGTTCTCGGCAACCCCGTTTTCCAGTGAATCAACCAATGTCTCATCGAGATATCGCAAATCCTTGAGCGAGATCAGTTCGCCTCGAATGCGACGCAGATCACTCAATGACTTGACGAAATCGGAAATATGCTCGAACCGCTTGTGGGTTACATCCGAGATAATTTCCTCGGCCTGCTTGCGAACCAGCGTGGTTTGTTCCTGGGTATTTTGCTTGACCCGTACCACCTTGTCGAACTGGTCAACAGCCGAGGCCCCGGCATCCTTGATCCCCAGCAGTACTTCACTCAGGTTCGCTGCCGACTCATTATCCAGCCAGAAATAGGCATCCAGGATGTCGGAGGCCTTACGAACCAGGTCGACATACAGGTTGGCATAGGTATCCTCCTTGTCGATCAGGTTCAGGACCTCGAAACACTCGGCCATGCCCCCCACGATCTCGCGATTACCGACCTTGTAAAGGAAGGAGTCGGTATTGGTCTCTGGCTGGTATTCATCACTGACGTAAGGTGTTTGCCAGACCTGCAGGGCATGGTGTTTCTGGGGTTCCTCCTGGCTGCGAAAACAGGCCATTTCACCGGCGTGAAAAAATGTCGCCCCGTGACAGATCACCGGGGTATCAACCTGCTGTTCAATCAAGTTGTAACGCAACAGCACGTAAACACCCGTCTGCTGATTGTAGAAGACGTAGAGGTAATCTTCGCCGTTGGGAGCGGCCAGTCGCTTCTCGAACATCATGTCCTGCAACTGGTGATCAAACGTCTTGTGTTCACCGGTTTGCAGGTAATAACCATTGGAGAAAATCAGTCCATGGTCGTCCGGCAACAGCACGCAAGCGTGCTCCACCGCATCAATTCGCTGGGCCTGCTGCATCTTCTCGTTGTAGACGATGTAGCGAAACGCTTGTTCCTGGTAGGGTTTGATCTTGAGAATGATGATATTGCCGATCGAGGCGTAGTAGATCTCGGCATCATCGAGTACCTGGTCCGGGTCGTTGACCGGTTCGGAATAGATACCCTCGCCCGTATTCGTACTGTTCTCGATCTTGATCGTGAGGTCTCCGCCAACCGTCTCGACGAAAACCCGATCCTCGATGGAAATATGCGGGTGTTCTCCCTCCTGGTGCAGGTCCCGGTGGGTTCGCTTCCATTCGTATTCATGCTGGGCTGGAAAACGCACCTCGTGATCACTGCGATTGCCCTGGTAGATCAGCTTCTCACCCTCGATCAACCACTTGAATGACTTAACGTCGGCCACGGTCTTTCCTACCTGGAAGACCATGTACAGGTGAGGGCCTGACATGAAAAACTTAGAGAAAACCGCGTTCTTGTAGTAACGATAAACTTCCTTGAAATCCCGTTGAAACTGCTCGTCGTCCAGCAATCCCAGCGACTCCTGGTGGAACTGCTGGTCCTTGAAGTCGTAGACAGCGAACACGTCGGCCAGGTGGGTTTCCGTTTTCAGGCCAAAGTGAACGTTGTAACCAAACAGGAACTTGTTACCGATCGCCACCAGGTCACGCGGCACACAGTTGTGCTCGGTGGTAATACGCTCGGTATTGAGCAATACCGTCTCGATCGAGCCAAAGACATCCTTGCGTGACTGGTTTAGCGTTTCCAGACGCTCGCGCAATTGTTTACCGAAACCATTCAGCCGGTTGCGAATGATCTCGTACGTATTGCCCTCCAGCACGACTTCTTCGTCGGCTTGAGCGTCTTGTTGAACCTCTGCCTGGGCCATCGCTGGATATCTCACCCTGAAAGGAAACTACGGAGAGCCACGGGCCCGGGCATGATGTCACGAGAGACCATCTTCCCCGGTACCTACCCGAAGCTGAATGAACTCACGCGACCCTAGCTGTCTTTTGCCGGTGCCTGCGAGGCACTGTTCAACTTCAACGAGGAGACACGATCGCCAGAAATACCGGCATCAGCCGCCATGCCCAGCAAACGCTGGAGTTCATGTCGCAGGCCGTCACTGTTGGTCAGTCCCAACATGCGAGCGATCAGTGCGGCGATCGAGAGATCCTTCAGGTCATCCGTACTCAGGTCAAACTGGGTCACCATGTCCTGGAGTTTTTCTTGGAAGTACTCCGGGTTACCATTAAAGAAGCTGTTCTTGACGTCCGTCAGGACACCACTGTTATTGACAAATCGATCAACTGATTTTCCACCCTTGATCGAATCAACGATCTTGTCAAAGAATTCTGTCTCGCCGCCAACGATATCGATACGCGCCGACTTGAGAGCCTCGCCCACGATACGTGACTGGGCCTCGGCAATATCCTGCTGTGCTGCAATCGCTGCGATCTCGATATCCTTGTCCTTGTTGAGTCGCAGTTTGAATTCCTCATGATCTTTCCCGATGTCATCAAACAATTTCATCGACTCGGCTTTTTCCTGGATACCGTTGGCTTCACTGGAGTACTTGACTCGCATCACCTCGGCTTCCGCCGTACCATGTTTCTCGACGGCTACGGCCTTGGCTTCCAGCCCCTTGGCTTCCGCCTCTGCCTTCCGTTGCAGCACCGATGCCTCGGCATGTCCCTCTTTCTCGAGCGAAACCGCTTTCGCCTCCTGGACATTCGCCTGGGCCAGGCCAGAAGCAGCCTCATCGGCAACCTTCGCCTCGGCCAACATCTTGGTCGCATGCGTCTGTTTTTCAGCGGCTACCCGATCTGCCTCGGCCACGATCACGACCTGGTCCGAATGCAGCGTGGCTGATTGCTTCGACGCCTCGGCTGCCTTGACTTCCTTGACCAACGCTTCGTCGGCTTGCATTTCAGCCTGCGTCACGGTGACTCGCTTGAGCCGATCAGCCGTGGCAAATTCCTCCGTATCCTTGATGCGCTGCTGCTCTTCCACAACGCTTCGCTCCACGATCACGCGTTCCCGAATGACTTCCTGGATATTGCGTTTTTCAACTTCGAGAGCCTTGTCTTTTTCGATATCCGCCAATGCCACCACGCGTTCCCGCTCGGTCGCTTCCAGGCCACGGTCTTTCTCAACACGCTCGGTCTCGACTGCCTCAGTACGCTCCTTACTCTTCTGGGCGACGACGATCTGCCGATCCTTGTTTTCTTCAGCCACGCGAATTTCTTCCTCCGTGGCGATACGAGCAGATTCTGCCTTGAGACGTTCCTCTTCCGTCACCTTGGCCCCCTGGGCTTGCTCGCGAGCCGTAATCTCGGTGATTTCCCGTTGCTGCTTCTCTTCCGCCTCGACCTGCTGGCGTTCCAGTTGCAAGATCGCTTCACGAGCCTCCACGTCCTGCTTCTTGATTATCTTTTCCTTGTCTCGCGTAATATCGTTGGAGAGGACATGTTCCTTCGCTGTGAGGTCGGTAATTTTCTTGATACCTTCTGCATCCAGGATGTTATTCGGATCAAGCTTTTCCAAGGGGGTTTGCTCCAGGTAATCGATGGCACAATCGACCAGGGCATAACCATTCAGATCGCGTCCGATTACGTCCAACATGGCTGCCTTGAACTTATCCCGCTCGTCATAAAGCTGCACGAAATTAAATCGCTTGCCGACGGTCTTGAGAGCCTCAGAGAACATGGCATCAAACAATTCCACCATGGCCGCCTGCTCGGACGCTCGCTTGCAACCGACCGATTCGGCTACCTGCATGATGTCTTCCACCTTGTTGTTGACACGAACATAAAAAGCCACCTCGATGTCAGCTCGCACGTTGTCCATGCAAATCAGGCCCGCTTCACCGCGACGCTTGATCTCGATTCGCTTCAGGGAAAGATCCATTACCTCAGCTCGGTGCAGGATCGGGATCACGAAAATCCCTTTACCCGTCATCGCTCTCATCCCGGAAACCCCGGAACGCACAATCGCTTGCTCCGGTCCTACCTTGCGATAAAACTTGGCTAACGCTACCAGGAAGCCAACTGCAGTTAACAGAACAAAGCCAAGCCCTCCACCTATGTACTGGAATACGCTTAGTTCTGCCGCGAATAGTGCCCATAATACGATCATCGTGTTCCCCTATTTCTATTCGTCAGGACGAATATCTTTCCACTTCGAAAATGCGAGTTTCTGAATCGTAGTCAACAATCACAATGCGATCTCCCTTCGCAATCTCCCCCTCCGTGGTCCGGGCATTCAGTGCCAGTGGCGCCGCCCCGGTGTCAATCTCTACCTGTCCACCTGTCGTCGTGACATGGGATGTCACCACCCCAGGCCGTCCCACCATTCCCCTGTCAGGATTCGGTGGCTCCGTATCAAACTTTCCTCGTAACGGTTGCGTCAGCAACTTGGTGGGAACCAGGCTGATCAGGGCATTACGTCCCACGACCAGTGCCATATCCCACCCACTCGCCAAATCTTCCACCGGCGACTGAAGCCAAATAGCCACGCTCCAGAAGCTCAGTGCAAACGCACTCATCCAAACCATGATGGGCACCGTACCCAGGTTCAAAAACCGAATACTAACGGCTCCCACCCCCAGTATGCCCTCAAGATCCGCATCTGCCTCCAGGTCAAAGTCCCAATCCAGGACATCTGTCCCAACGGCACCTGCAATCACCATCAACCAATACGTACTGACCAACGCCAACAGGACACTGGCCGGTAACACCGGGCCGGTAACACATGCATCAAAAAATTCCTTCATCCCACGCTACTCCTTCGCAAGAAGTTCCTGTCATTCATTAAAGCTGCCTGACTGAACTCATGCACGCCGGGGTACTGCGCTGACCCACCATCGTCGGCAAATCAAATCCATGCTGCCACCCAAAGGAGTGGCCGCACACATTACCCAGAACTCCCACTATTATACAATGTAAATATGGGGGATATGTGCCGGTTCAAAGAAAGGCGCGGATTCCACACCCCTCTTTCAGGCTATCTCTTTCCACAGCTGCTCGAAATGCGCTGTGAATATAGTGCTTAGCCGTGCGTCCTCGCTGACCACGATATTCTCTTCATTGTACTCGGCAGCACTGCGTGTCCAGTTATAGCTGCCTGTCAGCGTGATACGACCGTCAAAAACGGCATACTTATGATGCATGTGGTGGCGACTGCGATCCTTGCGAACCGGAACGCCTAAATCCTGGAGGCGATCGATATCCGAACCACGGTCCAACGACTTGTCGTCGTCCGTGATGACCCGCATCGTCACCTTTCGCTGGTGCGCCTGGACCATCTCTTCCACGATCCGGTTATCGGTGATCGTAAAAACACAGACATCGATCCGTTTGCGGGCCCTGCGAAACAGGCTGGTGATTTCATCCAGGCAATCTGCTCCGGGACTGAAGTAGGCCGCCACGTCCGGCATTTCCAGTGGTGCCGGTTCCTTGAAAGCCTTGACCACGCCTTCCAGCCATTCCAGTACCTGGATCGCGTCAGGCCCGATCAATTCCTGGCGTGCCAGTTCGAAAGCACGATGATGCAGGAAAGCCAGTTTCTGCGGATCGCCTTCCTGTTCATCCACCATGGCCCGCAGGATCTTCTTTTCTCCACGCGAAACGCGAGAGTCAGCCAGGGTTCGTTTCAAGAGGTCATCAATTTGTTCCGGTTTCATGATACTCCTTCTCCTGTCGCTTCTGCCGCGGGTGCTACCGCAGCTTCTTTGGGAAAGGAACGTTCCACAATGGCACAGCCGACCGAGTCACCAAACGTGTTGATGGCTGTGCGGAAACGATCCAGCAACCAATCCACGACCAGGATACTGCCAATGTATTCCGGCGGCAGTCCGACGGCATTCAAGACAATCATCATCGTGATCAGGCCTGCTTCCGGGATTCCGGCAGCACCGATCGCCGCCAACGTGGCGGTCACCGCGATCACGATCACCTCCATCATGCCCAGTTCAAAACCGGCTGCAATTCCAGCTGGCGACAACTGGTAAATCTGGGCGATAAAGATCGCCGCTACTGCCTCGTAAAGGGCCGTTCCATCCATGTTG
>Ga0163108_10000333_pt1 | contig 35297 bp, 30 predicted proteins | sample Fk1155metaG_FD_109644 | JGI IMG/M metagenome (GOLD analysis project Ga0163108, IMG submission 109644) | Marine microbial communities from the Central Pacific Ocean - Fk160115 155m metaG | ecosystem: Environmental > Aquatic > Marine > Oceanic > Photic zone | place: The Central Pacific Ocean...
AATGAGCGATACGCCGCCGCCGAAACCGGCCTCTCCGGTGCGCAAGACCGCGGTCCGTGCGGCGCAGGCCGGCGTGAACGTGATCTGGCTGGTGCCGATCATCGCGCTGGTGGTCACACTGGCCATCGCCTGGAATGCCTTTGCCGAACGCGGCAGCCTGATCGAGGTCGAATTCGCCGATGCCACCGGCGTGACCCCCGGCGAGACGGTCCTGCGCTTTCGCGAGATTACCGTCGGGCAGGTGGAATCCGTCAGTTTTACCCCTGACTTGTCGAAGGTCATCGTCCAGATTCGCGTGGACAAGGACGTGGCACCCTATATCGACGCCGATGCCGCCTTCTGGATCGTGCGCCCGCAGGTCACCGCGCAGGGGGTGACGCGGCTCGACACGGTTCTGACCGGCTCGTTCATCGAGGGATACTGGGATGCGCAGGTCGCTCAGCCGCAGACCCGTTTCGTGGGCCTGGTCCGGCCGCCGCTGATCCGCGAGGACGCCAAGGGCACCTGGGTCCGGCTGACGACCGACAATGCCGACGGGCTGACCGAGGGCGCGCCGATCCTTTTCCACGGGCTCGAGGCCGGTCGCATGGAAAACCTGCGGCTGGACGAAAGCGGTCAGAAGGTGATCGTGGACGCCTTCATCGAGGCCCCGTATGACGAAAGGCTGACGACCCAGACCGTATTCTGGGACACTTCCGGCTTTTCGCTGTCGCTGGGAACCAGCGGACTGGCCTTCAACGTCAATTCGCTGTCCTCGCTGTTGCAGGGCGGGGTTGCCTTCGACACTCTGGTCAGTGGAGGCCAGCCGATCGGGCGCGACCAGGTCTATGCGATCCAGGCCGATGAGGACGCGGCGCGCAATGCCGTGTTCACCGGCGAGGACGACAACCTGCTGCGGCTGAGCATCCTCGTGGGCGATTCCGTGCGCGGGCTGCAGACCGGCGCCGAGGTCCAGTACGAAGGTCTCCGCGTCGGCCAGGTCACCGATCTGGCCATCGATGTCAGCAAGGATCCCTCGGGCACGACCGCCGTGCGCCAGCGCGTCAATATCGCCATCTCGCCGGCGCGGATGGGCCTGCCCGACGGCACCACGGCCGACCAGACGCTGGCCTTCCTGCAGGACGCCGTGGCCAAGGGGCTGCGCGCGCGGCTGGCCGCTTCGGGCTTTCTCGGCGCGACGTTGATGGTCGAACTGGTCGAGATCCCGGGCGCGGCCCCCGCGCAGATCGACACCGCGGCGCAACCGAATCCGATCATGCCCTCGGTCGAGGGCGATCTTGAGGATTTCACCGCCAGCGCGCAGGGATTCATGACCCGCATCGGCAACCTGCCGATCGAGGAAGTGCTGCAATCGGCGACCGACATGATGAACGCGGTGACCGCGCTGGCCGCGTCGCAGGACACCCGCGCGATCCCGGAAAGCGTTCGCGCCGCGATGCAGGATGCGCAGCAGACCCTGGGCGATATTCGCCAGATGGTGCTGGATTTCCGCCAGACCGGCGCGGCCGAGAATGCGGGCACCGCGCTGGCCGATGCGCGCGAGGTGGCCGACAAGCTGAATCAGGCGGTCGAGCGGCTGCCCCAGATCATGGATTCGGTTCAGAATGCAGCGACCTCGGTCCGCGACGTGGACTTTGCCTCGATCGGGGCGCAGCTTGACGCCGCCCTGCAGGAAATCCGCGACGTGATCGGCACGCCCCAGGCTGCCGCGCTGCCGGCCAGGATCGCGAGCCTGATCGATACGCTGAACCGCACCGCCGGCCAGATCGACCGGATCGCGGGGGACGTGCAGCAATCGGGCGCCGCCGCCAATCTGGGCAAGCTGGTCGACGAGGCCGCCGCCGCCGCCGAGGCGGTCCGGCTGGCCGCCGCCGACGTGCCGGCCATGGTCGATCAGATCGACGCGACCGCCGCCGCGGTCGAGAAGTTCGGCTTTGCCGAGGTCAGCAATCAGGCCGAGGGGATCCTGGCCGATCTGCGTGCCATGCTGGGCAGCGATGATGCCGCGCAATTGCCGCGCAATCTGTCGAAGGTTCTGGCTTCGGCCTCGGGGTTGCTGGACGATCTGCGCGACGGCAACGCGGTCGGCAGTCTGAACGACACCCTGCGATCGGCCAGCGTCGCCGCCGACGAGGTGGCCCGATCGGTCCAGCAATTGCCGCAACTGATCCAGCGTCTGCAGGCGACCGCCGGGCGGGCCGACGCGGTGCTGGGCGCCTATGGCGATCGGTCCACCTTCAACAACGAAACGATCGGATTGCTGCGCGAATTGCGCCGGGCCAGCGAAGCCGTGGGATCGCTGGCGCGCCTGATCGAACGCAACCCCCGCGCCTTCATTCTGGGACGATGAGATGATGACGATGCCTTTCGCCTCGCGCAGGACCGCCCCGCTGATCGCGGCCCTTGGCCTTCTGGCGCTGGCGGCCTGTTCCAACCCGGAAAAGACCGCCCGCTATCTGATCGACCCGCCCGCCACCGGCGACATGGTCGCGAACCGGCTGGGCACGGCCGAACTGAAGGACGTGTCGCTGCCCGAATATGCCTCGGGGCAGGAGGTTTCCTGGCAGACGCCCGATGGCGCGGTGCGTTCCACGCCGGACGATCTGTGGGCCGACAGCCCGCAACGGGCCTTTACCCTCAGCCTGGCGCGCGCGATTTCGGACGTCTCGGGCGCGACGGTGATCGGCGAGCCATGGCCCCTGGCCCAGCCGCCACAGCGCGTGCTGGAGGTGCGGGTCGAAAAGGCGCTGGCGCAGGCGAATAACATCTATCGGCTGTCGGGACGCTATTTCGTCTCGGACGAGGGCAGCGGCGGGTCCAACCAGGCCCGCAGCTTCGACATTTCGGTTCCGATGGCGGGCGAACAGCCCGCCGCCGTGGCTGCCGCCGTCTCGCAGGCCATCGCGCTGCTGGCCCGCCAGATCGCGACCTTGTCAGGGCCGGGCCGCAGCATCGCCACCCGGACCCAAGCCGATCCCTTTGCCGTGAACCCGCTGTTCTAGGCCGCCGACGATCCGTGCGGCATCAGTCATCCCGCCCTCGTCCCGGTCGCCGTGACGCCGAAGGCGAAAAGGGCGGACGGTCCGAAGACCGTCCGCCCAGGGCCGCCCGCAAGCGGGACGTCGAGCAGGGAGGAACTCGTTACAAGGAACTGCTCAGCGGGCGGACCCCGTCCGGACTGCCTTCGGGACGGGATTGCGGGTCTGCGCCGTGATCGGACGCTTCGGTGGGATCATAGCCCATGACGCGACAGATGACGGGCAGGACAAGGTGATCGAAACAGGCGCGGTCGGGATTGAAGGCGCCCGGCCGGCCCAAGCCGCCGCATTCCTCGCAATCATGCAGCCTGCCCCAGCAGTTCGGGCAGGCGCCAAGCGCGCAGGCCAGCATCTCGGCGTGATCGATCAGCAATTGGTTCTCGCGTTCCAGGCGGCGGAACGCGGCCCAGGTCGGGCGGTCGGGACCGGGTAGAGGAGCCTCGGTCCCGGACCGCCCCGGATACGCCGCATTCAGGGTTTCCAGCGCGCGGCGGACCGGCTCATTCTCTGCACCCCCCGGTCCGGCGCCCAGAAGCTGAAGCGCGGCGATCACGTGATTGAAATTCGACACAGGCTGACTGGTCATATCGGTCACTTCCTCTTCTCTGACGCGGGTCTTGCCAAGGTCTTTTCCGCGTCGTCCTGAGGCGGTTATCGGGCTGCGCCGTGAAAACAGCGTGAATCCCGCCGCGTGAAACCGCCACGAACGCGGCAGGACAGCAGTCGAGAAGGGCCTTTTTTACCCTAGAAGGGCAAAAACCGGTCGATTCCGTCCAGAACCGGCGTCGGGTTCGGCTGGGCGGCGTGAAGTTGGGCCAGGGTGCGAATCGCGCCCCGGTCGGCGGGCGCGTCGCCCGCGGCAAGGCGTGCCGCCAGCCAGCGGGCGAATTGCGGCGCGGCCAGCGACGTTCCCGCCTGGATCGAGAATCCGCCGCTGGCGCGCCCGCGCACGATCATGCCCCTCAGGCCATGCGAGCGATCGACCGGCAGCAGGCAATCCCCGCCCTGGCCATCGCCCAGCGTCGAACAATAGGATGTCAGCGACAGTCCCGCCGCCTCGACCGCGCCGGCGCGGATTGGCCGCGTGCCGCCGGCATAGGTGTTGAAGGCACCGTCCCGCACCACACGCGCGCCGCTGGCGGGCGGATCGGACAGGATCGGCCGTCCGGCCTCGTCCTCGGCGCGGTAGGCAGGATCATGGAGCCAGCTTTGCCGGGCCTCGCGGGGGAAGCCTCGGATCACTTCGTCACGCTGGACCGAGGTCTCGTAAACCCCGTCCAACGATCCCGGTGCGATCCCGACGCGCCATTCGCCGGGCATCGCCCAGGGCTCTCCGGGGAATTGCGGACAGGTCGGATTGACGATCACCGTCGCCCCCTCGCGCCAGCGACCGTTCTCCAGCAGGCGCGGCGTGTAGTAGGCGCGGCCCAGCTCGGCCCCGTCCGCGCCGGTCAGCAGCGAATATTGCCAGGGCGCAGTGAAGGCAGTGGTCGTCGGGGCAAGGCCCGGCGGCGTCACGGTGATCTGGAACCTGCCATCGGGCGGGCCGTCATGGACCGGGCCCCAGATCTCGATCGGGGTGATGGTGCGATCGTCCGGCTGGATGCGCCAGCCGATGTCCTCGCCCGGCTTCAGCCGCGCGAACAGCCGAGACTGCCGGTTGTTGCCCGTGGGCAAAACGAAATGGACCGGACCCAGATCGGCAGCGGCGACCGCCGACACCGCATCCATGAAGCGCTCCAGCAGGCTGGATCCGTCGCGCGCCCCTGCGGTCAGTCCGAAACTGAGATTGATGACGACGGGCAGCCGGACCGATCCGGCGGACAGGCCGCGCCGCGTCTCGACAAGGCGGCACAGACGTCGGGCGCGGGTGATGATGAACAGGATCGAGGCGAGGATCGAGACCGGGGCCAGCGTGCCCATCGAATCCTCGGTGATCCTGGGGGGAAGATTGACGGCGATCAGGGGATGGTCGCGCCCGGCCGGATCCTGGGGCGCGAAACCGGCGGCCAGCAGCGCGACCGCGGCGCCGTGCGGATCGGAATAGGCTGTCGAAGGCGTGCTGTCGCGCCGGAAGTCCAGAACGCCGCTGGCGCGATAGATCGCGTCCTCGCCCGGAAGTGCACCAGCCGCCACCTGTTGCAGCAACTGCCCGATCGCCGGCCCCCGCAATTCGATCCCCGAGGGCAGATCCAGCCCCGGACCGCCCGCGAAGGCCGCGTCCTGCGCCCAGAAGGCCGCCACCCGGCTGACGCCGCCCGGCAGGGTCAGCCGCTCATGCGCGAAGGGGATGGCATCGTCGATCACCGCCAGGATGCAGCCGCGATCGGGGTCGGGGAGGGCCGCGTCCTCCAGGTAGGCCAGCGCCGGATCGTCCAGGTCGCTGTCGTCCAGTTCCTGCGGGTCGGGATTCATCGCATCATCGGGCAGCACGCCGGCAGGATCGTTCACGAAATCCTCGAAGGCCGACATGATGGCCAGCGCGATCATTCGCCAAAGCTCCGGCGGATCAGATCCTCCAGCGCCTCTGCCATCTGGCCGGGCAGCTTGGCCCCGTCCTCGGGCTGGTGATCCGGCGGCGGCGCGGTCTGGCCGCGGCGGGCGCGAAGCTGCTGCCAATAATGCATGTAGGGCGACAGGCCGGGGCGATAGCGAGTGTAGGCGGCAACGGGTGCGGTCCATTCCGGCTGCGCCTTCCCGCAATTCGGATCGTTCGGTTCCTGTTTCAGCTCCACCGCTGCCCCCATTCCGCGACCGCGCGCTTGCACAGCGATCCCCACAGCGGAGCGGGCCTGACGCGCGCGGCGCCCGTTGAAAAGCTGGTCGAAGGATCGGCACCCGCGACCATCTGGTTCAGGATCGCATAGTGGAAATCGCGCGGCTGGCCGGAATCGTGGAACAGCGTGCCGTCAAAATCGCCCCGGCCCACCTCGCCGGCGCTGCCGAAGGCGGATTTGCGTGCCCGTGCCGCCAGATACCGGCCCAGCTGAATGCCCAGAACCGCCCCCGCTGCGCTGTCGGCGGGAAAATGCACGCCGGCGACGGTGCGGTTGATCGAAATCCGGCAGGCAAGTCGGTAAAGCTGGCTGTCGGACGCCACGCCGGCATCCGGATCCTGCAACAGCGCCAGAATCGTGGCCAGCGTGAAGGCCTGCGTGGCATGGCCGCTGGGCAGCGAGGCATGCGACGGGCAGGCGATCATCGGCTGGATGCGGTCGCTGAACTGCGGCGGGCGCGGGCAGCCCAGGTTCAGCTTGACGCGCATGACGACGAAGGTCGCCATGTCCTGCGCCAGATCCAGCATTTCCAGCGTGGCGGGCGCGCGGCTGGCCTCGATCGGCAGGATCGCGGCGAAGAAGGGGACCAGATGCTGGGTCTGGACCTGGGTTTCGGCGGCGCGGTCGCTGCGCAGTTCGGCATAGCTGCCGATCAATGTCGCAGCCTGGCGGAAATCGTCCAGGCCGGGCCGGGTGATCGCGGCCAGTTCGGTATAGCTGGCCTTCAGCGGATTCGTGCCGGTCTTGCGGCGCAGGACGGTGATGGTCCGGGCGGTGTTCTCGGCAGGGTCGTAGCCGGTCGCGGAAAAGCTGATGTCCTCCAGCAATTCGCCCGCCATGACCGCCTCGCGGTCGATGTCGTCCAGCCGTTCAAGCCGCGCGGTGATGTCCAGGCCCGACGCCTGGCCGGCGACGGGCTGGATCTGTTCGGTGCCCGCGATGGCCTCGCGGGTGCGGATCAACGCGGCCGCCATGAGGGTCGACCCCGGCCCGATCCCGCCGCCCTGGGCATTTTGTGCGTTCTGGGCATTTTGCGCGTTTTGCGCATTCTGAGCGTTTTGCGCGTTTAAAACTGCCATCGGAAAACCACCTTCCCGCCTGCTCCGACCACCACGACCGGTTTGCAGTGTCAAAATTTATCGTTTAAGGATAACACATTTTCTTGATCACAGCGACGGACAATCTCCGGTGAGCGACCTGATCCTGCGTCTGGCCGGGCCCGTCGATCTGACGGGACCTGGCGGCGAACGTCTGACGCCGCGCGGCATGAAGGCGCGCGGTGCGCTGGCTGTACTGGGATCCTCGGTCAAGATGCAGGTGGCTCGGCCGCGGCTGCAGGATCTGCTGTTCAGCGAACGAGAGCCCGAACAGGGCGCCGCCAGCATCCGGCAATTGCTGCGCGAGATCCGGATCGCCCTTGGACCCTGGCGGCACGCCCTGCTGACCGGGCCGGGCTGGGTCGGGCTGGACACCGATCTTGTGCGGCTGGACGTGACCGGCCGCCCCGGTGCCGATGGGCAGCGGCCGGAATTCGCGTCCGACCTGGATATTCCTGACCCCGAATTCGAGGATTGGCTGCGTGACGCCCGCAGCCACTACGAGGATCAGGCCGACCAGGTCCTGGCCAGTGTGGTGGAACCGGACGGCGCCCCGGCGCTGATCCTGCAATCGCCGATGGCGGCCGATCCGCAGGCGGCGGTGACGGCGGCGATGATCCTGCAAGAAGCGGCGGCACGGGTCAGCGACATGCTGCCCCTGCAGGTGGTGCAGGGCGATCCGGGCATCGGCCGGATCTCGGTCGGGATCGAGCTGGGGGCGATGGCCAACAAGGCGGGGGGCAGCATCGTCATCCTGTTCGCGGCCCGGCTGCGCAGCGACGGGCGGATGCTGTGGTCGCGCCGTTTCACCATCCCGGCCGACGATACGCTGGCGCATCTGCGTCAGGTCGCGAGCAGCGTCACCGTCGCCATCCTGCACGGGGTCGAGGCCCTGCGCGAGACCGTGCCCGATCCACGTCTGCGCAGGATGCCGCTGCAGGACGTGTTCAGCTATTCCGCGCCGCGGCTGAGACGCGCGGATGAACAGCTTGCCCAGATCGACCCCAATGGCGACAAGGCGGTGATCCTGTCGCTGCGGTCCTATATTCGCCACACGATGCTGCTGGAACGTCTGTCGAAGAACCCCGAGGATGACGCGGAACTGGCCGCCGACATGGCCGCGCGGGCGCGCGAATTGTCGCCCGGCAATCCCTCGGCGCTTGGCGTGAACGCAATGGTCGCCGCCTATCAGGGTCAGCGCGAGACCGCCTTTGACATGGCGCGCCACGCCATGGCCATCGACGACGAAAATCCGATCGCGCGTCTGGCCTATTCCAGCGCGCTGACCAGCATGGGCCACCACCGCGAGGCCGAGGCCGAGGCCAGCGCCGCCCATAACAGCGCGCTGTCCGAACTGGGCCCCGCCGCCTGGATCCTGCGTCGGGCCATCGCCACCATGCGGGTGGGCGATCTGCCCGCGGCCGAGCGATACTTTTCGACCACCCACGGATACGCGCCCGAAAATCGCCCCGCATTGCGTTTTCTCAGCGCCATCCGCTATGAGTTGAACGACCACGAGGGCGCGCGCCGGGCATTGCAGCAACTGAAGAAACTGGAGCCTGATTTCTCGTTGGAGCTGATGGGATCGGATGGCTATCCGGTCGATTCGCTGCGCCGCGCGGGGCTGCTGAAGGTGACGAAATCCGGGCTGATCTAGCCGCGCCTCAGCGCCGTCAGCATCTGGTCGTGCAGACGCGGGCCGGCGACGATCAGCCCGTCCACCATCGCGCGCGGCCCGTTGAACCGCATCCGCGCGCCCTGCCGGTCGCTGACCGCGGCGCCGGCGCGTTCCGCGATCAGGCTGCCCGCCGCGATGTCCCATTCCCAGGCCGCCCGCAGCGACAGCGCCGCGTCGAAACGCCCCTCGGCGGCAAGGCACAGCCGCCACGCCAGCGAGGGGCGGAATTCGCGCCGAAAGCCCGGCACGCGGCCGTCGCGCCAGAACCCCGGCTCGGCGGCGGCGCGATAGGTCAGCACGCGCGCGCCCGCGATCCCGGCATCGCTGGGTGCAATGGGCCGGCCGTTCAGCAGCGCCGGGCCGTTGGCGAAGGCGGTATAGGTCAGATCCATCGCCGGCAGATGCACGATGGCGGCGGTGATGCGGTCGCCATGCGCGACGGCCAGCGAATGCGCGAAACCCTCCTGCCCGGCGATGAAGGCGCGGGTGCCGTCGATCGGGTCGATGATGAAGCAATGGCTGGCATCCAGCCGCGAGGGATCGGCCTCGCTTTCCTCGGACAGCCAGCCGTAATCGGGCCGGGCGCGTCGCAGGATCGTCTCCAGCGTCTCGTTCACGGCCAGATCGGCCTCGGTCACGGGGCCGGCGCCGTCGGGTTTTTCCCAGGATTGCGGCTGTTGACGCCAGTATCGCAACGCGATCGGCCCCGCTTGCCGCGCGGCATCCGCCAGCAGCGCCAGATCGGCCTCAGGCCCCGGCAACGGTCATTCCCTCGACGCGCAGACTGGGCACCTCGGCCCCGCGCCAGGGCAGCGCGTCGTTGGCCGCCTCGATGCGCATCAGCATGTCACGCAGATTGCCGGCGATGGTGCATTCGTTGACCGGATAGGCGATCTGGCCGTTCTCGACCCAGAAACCCGCGGCGCCGCGCGAATAATCGCCCGTCGTGCCATTGATCGAGGCCCCCAGCATCGAGGTCACGACCAGCCCCCGCCCCATCTCGGCGATCATCTGGTCCCGGGTCTTCGCGCCCGGTGTCAGGATCACGTTCGCCGTCGTGGGCGAGGGCGCCGAGGCCAGCCCGCGCGCCGCCGATCCGGTGCTGTCCAGCCCCAGCTTGCGCCCCGTCGCCAGATCCAGCGTCCAGCCTTGCAGCACGCCATCGGCGACGATCCTGCGCCGGCGCGTCGCCAGCCCCTCGACATCGAAGGGCCGCGACGAGGGATAGCGCGGGCGCAGCGGATCCTCGGTCAGGTCGAAGCCCGCCGGCAGGACCGGCTGATCCAGCGCGCGCAGCAGCCAGCTGGCCCCCCGCGCGATGGCGCTGCCATTGACCGCGCCCAGCAGATGCCCGATCAGCGAGGCCGAGACGCGGCGGTCATAGAGGATCGGAAACGCCCCGGTGGGCGGCTTGCGCGACCCGGCGCGGGCCAGCGTGCGTTCGGCCGCCAGTCGCCCGATCTCTTCCGGCTCGGGCAGGTCGGCGGTGAAGGCGCGGGATTCGGCGGCGTAATCGCGTTCCATGCCCAGCCCCTCGCCGGTGATCGCCACCGCCGAAATCACGTGGCCGGTCCGTCCGTAGCCGCCGGAAAACCCGTTCGAGGCCGCCAGCCAAAGCTGACGCCGCATGAAGGATGCATTGGCGTATTCGACCTGTGCGATGCCCGGCAAGGCCAGCGCCGCCGCCTCGGCCCGCAGCGCCAGATCCTGAAGGTGGTCGGGGGCGGGATCGGCGCTGTCATCGGACAATTCCAGCCCCGAGGCGTCGCGCCGATCGGTCAGTTGCCCGGGCGCGGCCAGCCCCAGATGATCATCGACCGGCGCTTCGCGGGCCATGGCGACGGCGCGGTCGGCCATCTGTGCGATCGCCGCATCCGTATGGTCCGAACCCGAGACGCAGGCCTGCCGCCCGCCGATCAGGACGCGCAGGCCGATCTCGACCCCTTCGGCGCGGTCGGCATGTTCCAGCCCGCCCGCGCGCACGTCGATGCTGACCGACTGGCCCGAAAGCGCCAGCGCATCGGCCTGATCCGCGCCTGCCGCCGTCGCGGCCTGGATCAGCCGTTGGGCCAGATCCTGCAATCGGGGGGTTGTGCTGCTCATGAAGTCCTCGTTGTTCGGCGTCCTCTTTTCCCGCGACCCGAAGCGATGCGCAAATGAAAAGGGTGATCCGCGGCCGGACTGCGCCGCGAAACCGGGGCACGGACGCCAGCGGGCGCGGCCCGGTCAGCCTGCCGCATCCCGATTCCGGGCGGGCGTCGATGCGCGGTCGGTGATGCGCGCCATGGCGCGAGACGGTCGGGACAACCCTGCCCCGACCCGGCTTGCCTTGCGGCCTATTTCACCTGCTGGCCATTGGCAAAGATCGACCCGCCCTCGCGGAATTCGATCTCGGTCGTCATCGTCTCGGGATCGCTGTCCGAGGGGCGGGCGAACATGGCCAGCATCATCCGCGTCGCCATCAGCTGTTCCTGCGGCAGCAGGCCCATGGCCGACAATGTCTCCAGCAGGGTGTTCAGGCCCGTGAAGCTGCCCTGGATCTTGCCGACCGGCTCGTTGGGCGTATCGCCGAAGGCAAGCTGGCCGGTCAGATCGGCCTTGGCCCCCACCGCATCCAGCGCAATCCTGTTGATCGTCAGATCCTGCGGCGCGAAGGGCATGTCGGGGCCTGCGGGCTGATCGGCCGGGTTCCCGGCGGCGAGATCGCCACTGGCCGCAGGATCCTGTTCGCGCTGCATCTTCTCGGCCAGCGCCGGATCCAGCAGGTCCCTGCCGACCAGCGCATTGCCCGACAGATCCACGGTCAGACTGGCCGGGTCGCGGGGCAGCTTGGCCTGCGGATCGAACAGGCCCCAGATCGCATCGCCCATCGTCAGCCCGCTGAGGCTGTAGGCAAGCGTGAAGGGCTGCGGCTGGTCCGAAGCGGTCACCGGCAGCATCATCTTGGCCGAGGTCTCGGCGACGGCATAGGTGATCGGGAAGGGAAGCGAGCCGAGGGTCATCTCGACCGCGCTGTTCTTGCCCGAGCCTTCATAGCCCAGCCCGTCCTTCGACATCGAGAACGCCATGCTGCTGGGGCCGGCGGCATAGCTGGCCTTGCCGTCTTGCGGCTGGCCGTCCTCGTCCTGACCGGAAAAGACGAACTCGCCCGAAACCCTTCCCATCGTCAGGGTTCCGTCCAGCGCCATCCCGGATGCCAGCGCGCTGTTCAGCGCCTGCGGTTCCGAGGGCGCGTCCGACGGCATCTGCATCCAGCCGCTTGCGGTCAGATCCGTGACATTGCCGCTGGCGTCGATCTGTCCGGTCCCGCCCGAGCCGTCCTGCTGCACAGGCTCTTTCGCGCTGAGGGCGATGTCCACGCCGGCGGCGCTGAGATCATAGGTGATCCGGCCGGCCGTGCCGTCCTGGTTCTGCTGGCGGCCCTTCACGTCGTTCAGCAGGATCGTCAAGGGTGCCTTGCCGTCCTGCGCCGCGCCGCCGGTGAAGGTCGCCGCAACCTTGATCTGCGGATAGACGACCTCGTGGGTCATCGCGTCGGGCGTGCCTGAACTGATCATCTCGTTGTCGGGCAGCGACACGGTGGCATCGAACTCGACCGGCTCGCCCTCGGGCGGGGTGGTGATCGAATCGATCAGCGTATCGCCCTCGATCATCGTGCGGACCTTGGCATCGCCGGTCTGCTGCAGGATCATCTTCGGCACGGTGATCGTCGTCGTGCTGGCCGTGTCCGCCGCCGGCGGCGAAAGCGTGATGTCCGAAACGGTCAGCGTGTCGCCGGATTCGTCGCGCTGGCCCACCTCGACCTTGTAACCCATCGCGGTGTAATAGCTTTCGAGACTGTCCCAGACCTGCGCCGGCGTCAGTTCGGCCAGGACCGGCGCGGCCCCCGCGATCAGCGCCACGGCCGAGGTGGCAAGCAAACGGATCATGACGGATACCTTTCGACACGAAATTCTTTGCGAAACTGTCTGACACAGCCTCCCGCGGAGGGAAAGGGAACATTCCGTGATCCGCCGCGAGACGCGCGACGGTCCGGCCATCCTGACCCTTGACCGCCCCGCCCCGCCCAATTCCCTGGCCGAGGCGATGTTGCGCGATCTGACCGCCCGCCTCGACAATCTGGCCGCGTCCGATTGCCGGGCGCCGGTTGGGGCCGCGACCGCACTGGCGGCCGATGGCCCTGCGGCATCGGCCGCCCATGCCGCCGCGATCAGGCGGATGGCCTCGGTTCAGGCATAGACCGATTGTTTCTTGAAGTGCTGGCACAGCAGGTAATAGACGACCGCGCGGTATTTGCTGCGGTTCGACCGGCCGTATCTGTCGATCACCGCGTGGACGCCTTCCATCAGTGCCGGACCGTCGGGAAGCCCCAGCTTTTTCATCAGATAGTTCTTTCGGATCCGGTCCAGTTCGGCCTCGTCGCTGGCCGCGACGGTTTCGGCGTCGTTGTTGTAGATCGACGGACCGCAGCCGATCGTCACCTTGCGCAGCAGGTCCATGTCGGGTTCGACCCCCAGCTTGTCGCGGATGTCGCCGGCATATTTCCCGATCAGTTCGTCACGCTTGCTCATCTCTCCCTCCGGGTTTTCGTATCGGACCGGGGCAGGATGCGGCGAGGTCTGACATTTATCAACAAATTCCGCCCCTAGCCGCGCGAGAAGCCGCTGATGGCGGGCAGCCAGGTCGAAAGGCCGGGCACGAAGGTCAGGATCGCCAGAACCACCAGCGCGGCCAGAAAGAAGGGCGGCAATTCGCGGATCAGCGCCGAGGGGCGCTGGTTGGTGGCCGAGGCAACGACGAAGATCAGGCCGCCGACCGGGGGCGTGATCAGTCCGAAGGTCAGGTTGACGATCACGATGATCGCGAAGTGATCGGCGGCGATGCCGAGGCTGTTGGCGATGGGTGCCAGGATCGGCACAAGGATCATCACCCCCGGCAGCGGGTCCATGAACATGCCGAAGACCAGCAGAAGCAGGTTGACCATCAGCAGAAAGGCGACGGGCGACAGGTTCATCGCGATCACCGCGTCGGCCATCGCCTGCGGCACGCCCTCGATGATCAGCACCCAGGCAAAGGCGCGCGCGCCGGCAAGGATCATCAGCACCGCGACCGACATGATCCCGGCCCGCCAGAACGCCCCCCAGAGATCCGCGAATGTGAAGCCGCGATAGATCACGGCGCTGACGAGGATCGCATAGACGACGGCGATGACGGATGCCTCGGTCGGCGTGAACACACCGCCGCGGATGCCGCCCACGATCAGCACCACCAGAGCCAGCGCCGGCAGCGCGGCGACGGTGTTGCGGATCATCTGCAGGACGGGCGGACGCGGTTCGGCGCTGCGATAGCCGCGCTTGCGGCTGATCCACCAGTTCACCCCGGCCATCGCGGCGGAAATCAGCAGCCCCGGCAGGATCCCGGCCATGAACAGCGACCCCACCGACACGTTGCGGTCCTGCAGCGCATAGATGATCATCGTGATCGAGGGCGGGATGATCGGGCCGACGACCGATGTGGCGATGGTCAGCGCCCCGGCATAGGCGCGGCTGTAGCCGCCCTTCTCCATCATCCGCACCATCATCGCCCCCGGCCCCGCCGCATCCGCCAGCGCCGAGCCTGAAATTCCCGCGAACAGGGTCGAGGTCAGGACATTGGCATAGCCCAGCCCACCCCGCAGATGGCCCACGAATTGCGCGGCAAAGCGCAGCAGCATGGCGGAAATCGCACCCGCCGACATGATTTCGGCTGCCAGGATGAAGAAGGGCACGGCCAGCAGGGGAAAGCTGTCGAGGCCGGTGAACATCTCCTTGACGACGACCACCAGCGGATAGCTGCCCGCCAGCGACACCGCCGCAAAGGCCGCCATCGCCAGCGCGAAGGCCACCGGCACGCCGAGGATCATCAGGATCAGGAAGGCGGCGACCAGGATCTCAACCACGCGCGGCCTCGTCGGTGGCGTTGAAACCCGCCTGCAGGTATCGCGGGGCGATCAGCGCCAGATGCACCATCATCAGCGCGAAGCCGGCGGGCATCGCGGCATAGACCCAGTACATCGGCAATCGAAGCGCGGCGGATTTCTGGATCGCCATGCGATTCATGTAGTCGATGCCAACCCAGACCATGAGACCGAAGAAAGCGAACAGGATCAGAAGGATGGCCCAGCGGAGCGCGCGCTGCGCGGGGCCGGGCAGTGCCTCTTGCGCATTGGCGATGGCGACATGGGCACCCTCGCGCAGGGCCAGCCCGGCACCAAGGAAGGTCAGCCAGATCATCGTGTAGCGCGCGACCTCGTCCGACCATGTCAGCGAGAATCCCAGCAGGTAGCGCCCGGCCACATTCGCGCCGACGACCGCCGCCATCACCGCGAGGCCGGCGATGACGACGGTGCCGTTCAGCACCACGAACAGGCGTTCCAGCCGGCGCATCGGCCCTATTGTTCGGCCTGGATGCGGTCCATCAGATCCTTGCCGAACTGCGCCTCGTAGTCCTTGTAGGGGCCTTCCAGCGCGGCGCGGAAGGCGGCCTTCTGGTCGGGCGTCAATTCGTTGACCTGCATTCCGGCCTGTTTCAGTGTCTCGACACCCGAAGCCTCGACCTCATCGACATAGGCCCGCATCGCCGTGACCGCATCCTTGGCGGCCTTGTCGAAAGCGGCCTTCTGGCTGTCGTCGAGACTGTTCCACAGCGCGGGGGAAATCAGGATGACGGCGGGAGAATAGACGTGGCCGTCCAGCGTCAGGTATTTCTGCACCTCGTTCAGCTTGGCCGAAACGATCACCGAAAGCGGATTTTCCTGGCCGTCGATGGCGCCCTGTTGCAGCGCCCCGATCACCTCGGGCCAGGCCATCGGCGTGGGCGCGGCGCCAAGCGCCTCGAACGCCTTGATATGGACCGGGTTTTCCATCGTGCGGATCTTCAGCCCCTTGGCATCGGCGGGGGTGGTGATGGGTCCCCGATTATTCGTGATATGGCGAAAGCCCTGCTCGCCCCAGGCCAGCGCGTGCAGCCCGGCCTCGTCGAACCTGGCCAGCATTTCCTGCCCGATCTCGCCGTCCAGGACGCGGCGCGCATGATCGAGACTGCTGAACAGGAACGGCACGTCGAAGACGCCCACTTCGGGCACGAAATTCGACAGCGTTCCGGTCGACACGATGGTCATGTCCACCGTGCCAAGCTGCACACCCTCGACCACTTCGCGTTCGCCGCCAAGTCCCGACGAGGGAAAATCCTTGAAGGTGAAAGCATCGCCCAACTGGTCGGTGACCGATTTCTCGAAGGCCTTGGCCGCGACGCCGTAATGGCTGTCCTCGGCCAGCGCATAGCCGATCTTCACCTCTCTGGCGGCGGCGGGCGTGGCGAAGACCGCGCCCAAAAGCGCGGCGGTGCAGATGTGTTTCATGAGATCCTCCCTCTTGCGGCGCGATCCTGCATGACCCGAAGGCCATGCGCAATCGCGGTTCCGGCCGCAAGAAAAGCCTGAAATGGCGCGGAGGATCAAGCCTCGCCGTCAGCGCAGGCCGGCGGTCGTGTAATAGACCTCGGCCGCCTTGCGATCGTCATAGCCGATCCCCGAGGCGATGATGCAGCTTGTATCATCGGGCCGCGTGGCGACCAGCGTCCAGGTTCCCATCTGGTCCGAGCCCCACAATTCGGTCCCGTCACGCCGGCTGACATCGACGGGGGCTTCGTTGAAATCATGCTTCAGAGTAGAGCTGATCTCGTCGTTCACCGCGCAATAGGGCTGATCACCGACCGCCATATCCGAGGTCGGAAGGCTCTGCGCCTGGTTCAGAAGGGTCGCGATGTCCACGCCCTCCATGGCGGGCCACCCCTGGATTGGCTGATCGGAACGGATTGCCGAAAGTCCTGGCAGGGCCGTCAGCAGAACGACGCTGCCGGCCATTGTCAGGCGGGCGATGCGGTTTGCAGAGCGGATCATCGGTTCGGGCCTTTCCTTGCGTTTTCTGATGCTGAAACGCGCGATTTCGGGGGTTTGTTCCCCTGCGGCGATTCCGGCCCCGGACAACGCCGCTTCTGGCGGCCGGCAAGACCCCTGCCCCGCGCGGCGTCTGGGCCGCCGGTCGCGATGGCCGGATTCGTGGTGCAAACCCCGCCGGCGGCGGCCGGAACAGGGTCCGGCGCGTCCAGGGCCTTCGCCCTCTCGCAACTTTCCCGGATCTCGCCTAAGGATGGGGAACGGCAGAAAATGCAGGGCGAGGAGTAACGGAATGGCGATGCTTCTGGGGGATGTCGGCGGCACCAATGCCCGGCTTGCCATCGCGCGAAACGGGGTCATCGACGATAACACCGTGACCCGCTTTCGCGGCGACGATTTCGCCAGTTTCGACGATGTCGTGCGGCGCTTTCAGAAGGACCAGGACCAGCCGCGCATCACCTCGGTCTGTATCGCGGTGGCGGGGCCGGTCAGCGGCGGCAAGGCCAGCCTGACGAACCGTGACTGGGATTTCGACGAACACCGCCTTGCCCGGCTGACCGATGCGGATCATGTGCGGCTGATCAACGATCTGACCGCGCTTGGCTATGCCACGCCGTCGCTGTCGGGCGACGGGCTGGCGGTCCTGCGCGAGGCGCCCGAGGATCGCGCCCGCAACGGTCAGGCGCTGGTCGTGGGGCTTGGGACCGGCTTCAACGTCTGCGCCGTCCGCGCGCTGCCCGGTGGCGCGATCACCGCGATGGAGGCCGAAGAAGGGCACACCCACCTGCCCGCCAACATCTGGCAGCGCCTGTCCGAAACCGTCGGCGCCGAGGCCGCCCGCGCCTTCACCTCGACCGAGGAAACCTTTTCCGGCCGTGGCCTGTCACGGTTCCACGCCGCCCGCACCGGCACCGATCCGGTTCCCGGCGAAAGGATCGCCAGGGCGGCAGAGGCCGGCGATCCGCAGGCCGTCGCGACCTATGATCTGTTCGCCGAGATGGTCGGCCTGATGTGCCGCGAACTGACGCTGCATTTCATGCCGCTGGAGGGCCTGTATCTGGCCGGCAGCGTCGGGCGCAGCATCGCCGACCGGATCGACCGCTTCAGCACCGGGCTGCTGTCCCAGCCCTTCATGCGCCATATTCCCGAAAACACGCCGATCTTCCTGATCCGTGACGACATGGCCGCGCTTCAGGGATGCCTGGCCGCATTGTCCTGACGCCACGATGCGCCAAAAAAGGTTAACGCGGCCCCCCTTTTCGCAGGAATTGCTGGATTCCGCGACCCAATCCTGCTCAAATCGCCAAAAGCAAGAATTGCAGGGCAGGACGATGCGGGCATATCTGCGGGCGGCACTTGTCGTCTCCACGGCACTGGGTTTCGGGGGAATGGCGCTTGGCCAATCCTCGTCCCCGTTCTCGGGCCTGTTCGGCCGCGGCAGCCAATCCGAAGGTCCGGTCGATCTGCAAATCACGGTCGCCGGCAACCAGGACGGGCTGGATCGCGAAATTCGCAACAGTTCGCTCATCAAGGGCGCGCTGGACGAGGATCGCACCACCGGGCAGGACGTCTTCGCCGCGGCCCGCGCCGATTATGCCCGGATCCTGGGCCTGCTCTATGACAAGGGGTTCTATTCTCCGGTCATCAACATCACGCTGGACGGCGTCGAGGCGGCCGAGGTCGCGCCGCTGGATGCGCCCCGGGTCGTGCGCAAGGTCGTTATCCGCGTCGATCCCGGTCCCGGCTTCAAGTTCTCGCGCGCCCAGATCGCGCCTGTCGCGCCCGGATCCGACATTCCGGGCGAATATGCCGTGGGTGAGACCGCGGGCACCGGCACGATCAAGGCGGCCGCCGCGGCGGGTGTGGATGGCTGGCGCAATGACGGCCACGCCAAGGCCGTTGTCGGCAGCCAGAGCATCGTCGCCGATCACGACCAGAATACCGTGGACAGCCGCATCGGGCTGAATCCCGGCCCGGCGGTCACGTTCGGCAGGCTGAACATGACGGGCTACGAGCGGATGAAGCCGCGCCGCCTGCGCAAGATCGCGGGCCTGCCCGAAGGTCAGCCCTTCGATCCCGACGATATCGAGACGGTTCGCAAGCGGCTGCGCCGCACTGGCGTCTTCTCGGCGATCACGCTGGAAGAGGCCGACCAGCTTGGGCCGGACAACAGCATGGATGTGAACCTGACCGTGGTGGAACAGAAACTGCGCCGGATCGGGGCGGGATTCGAAATCTCGAACACCGATGGTGCGATGGTTTCGGCCTACTGGATGCACCGCAACCTGCTGGGCGGGGGCGAGCGGTTGCGGATCGAAGGCAAGGTCAAGGATATCGGCTCGAAGACCAGCGGGCGCGACGAGGACCTGACCTTCCGTCTCGACCGTCCGGCGACGATCACGCCGGATACCACCGCCTATGTCGAAACCCGGCTGGCCCGGATGCGCGAAGAGGATTACGATTCCGATTCGGCTTCGGTCGGGCTGGGCTTCAACCGTATCTTCAGCGACCGGCTGACCACCAACCTGGCCGTCGAATACCAGTTCTCGCGCGTGTTCGACGCCAACGGGCAACGGGATTTCAAGGTTCTCGCTTTCCCGCTGAACGTGACATGGGACCAGCGCGACGAACCGACCGACGCCAGGAAGGGCTATTATCTCAGCGCCGATGCCACGCCCTTCAAGGGCTTCGGCGGCACCGATGACGGTGTCCGCTTGCTGGGCGAGGCGCGCGGATTCTATTCGCTGGGCCAGGATGACAGGTTCACGCTGGCCGGCCGCGCCCGGCTGGGCAGCGTGCTGGGCAGCGATATCCGGAACACGCCGCGCGACTATCTGTTCTTTTCGGGCGGCGGCGGAACCGTGCGCGGCCAGCCCTATCAATCGCTGGGCGTCGAAGTGATTCCCAGCCCGGACGGCCCGATCATGACCGGCGGCATGAGCGTCGCGACGCTGAACGCCGAAATGCGGTTCCAGGTCCGCGAGCGGATCGGACTGGTCGCCTTTGCCGATTACGGCCGCGTCTGGTCCGAAGGTTCCTTTGGCGGCGACAGCGGCGATCATGCCGGCGCCGGCATCGGGGTGCGATACAAGACGCCGATCGGGCCGCTGCGATTCGACATCGCCGCGCCGGTCTCGGGCAAGACCGGCAACGGCGTTCAGGTCTATCTGGGGCTGGGGCAGGCATTCTGATGCGCACGATCTGGATTCTTCTTCTCGCGATGTTCCTGCCGCTGGCGGCCCATGCGCAAAGCGCGGCCGACATCTCGGCCGAGGTCTCGGACGACAAGGGCTTCATCACCCGGCTGCTGGAGCGGAACCTGTCGGGTCAGGGGCGCCGCATCTCGATCGACGGGTTTCAGGGGGCGCTGTCCTCGCGCGCGACCTTCACCCAGATGACCATTGCGGACGCAGATGGCGTCTGGCTGACGCTTGAGAACGGCGCCATCCAGTGGAACCGCTCGGCGCTGTTGCGCGGCCGGGTCGATATCGCCGAATTGTCGGCCGAACGCATCAGTCTGCCGCGCCTGCCGGGCGCGGGCGGGGCGGCGGCGCCCAAGGCCGAGACCACGGAATTCGCGCTGCCCGAACTGCCGGTCGGCGTCGAGATCAAGGAAATCCGCGCCGGCCGCGTCGAACTGGGCCAGCCGGTGATCGGCGTCGAGGCGGCGATCTCCATCGACGGCAGCATGAGCCTTGCCGGCGGCGAGGGCGCGGCCAAACTGACCATCGACCGTCTGGACGGGCCGCGCGGCCAGTTCGTGCTGGATGCGGGCTATTCGAACGGAACCAAGGTCCTGCGCGTCAATCTGGGCCTGGACGAGGCGGCCGACGGCCTGCTGGTGAACCTCGTCAACCTCTATGACAAGCCCTCGGTCACGGCGCAGATCAGCGGCGAAGGCGAGATCAAGGATTTCATGGCCGACATCCGTCTGGCGACGGACGGCCAGCAGCGTGTCACCGGATCGGTGGGGGCGAATGCGGGGGCAGGGCCCGATGGCAGCCCCGGCACGAATTTCCGCGTCCAGCTTGGCGGCGACATCGCCACCCTGCTGCCGCCCGAGGATCGTGCATTTTTCGGAACCGGAACGCAATTGACGGCCGAAGGCTGGCGCGGCGACGACGGGCGGCTGAACCTGCCGGTGCTCAAACTGGCCACCGATGCGCTTGGGATCGACGGTCGGCTTTCGCTGAATGCCAAGAATGCGCCGGAAACCGCGCAGCTTCTGATCACGCTGGGTCGTGACGCCAATGCGTCGCAGGTTCCCGTCGCGCTGCCTTTCGCGCAGGACACGACAGTGGAGTCGGGACGGCTGGAACTGCAATACGATTCGGCCGAGGGACAGGGCTGGACCCTGACCGGCCGCGTCGGCCAGCTGGATCAGGGCCAGGTCACGATCGGCGCGCTGACGCTGGACGGGGCGGGCGCGGTGGTGCTGGATAATGGCGCGCTGTCCAACGTGTCGGGCAGGATCGGCTTTGGCGGACAGCGGATGGACTTTGCCGATCGCGGTCTGGCCGAGGCTATCGGGACGCAGCTGGACGGATCGGCCCAGTTCGATTTCACGCCCGGAAATGCCGTCGAATTGTCCGAGGTTACGGTGAACGGCGCGGATTACGGCCTGTCGGGATATTTCCTGATCTCCGGCCTGTCCAGCGGCTTCCTGATCTCGGCCGATGCCGAGGCGCGCTATGACGATCTCGCGCGGCTGTCGGTCATCGCGAACCGGTCGATCAAGGGCAGCGCGAACGCATCGGTGACCGGCTACTACAACGTCCTGACCAAGGGTTTCGACATCGACGCCGAAGCCACCGGACAGAATATCGCGCTGGACCAGCCGCAGGTGGATCGGCTGCTTGCCGGCCAGTCGCGGATCAGGCTGGCGGCGCGGCGCGACCAGACCGGGATCGAACTGAGCCGTTTCGATATCAACGCCCAGCGGCTGACCGCGCAGGCGCAGGGCTATCTGAACAGCCTGTCCAGCGACGTGAAGGCGACGATCTCGATGCCTTCGTTGCAAGACGCCGATCCCAACTTCTCGGGCGCGCTGCAGGCCGAGGCCAATCTGACCGGCGCCGCCGGGGCGCGGCGGTTGTCGGTCAGTGGCGAGGCGAACGATCTGAAGATCGGGATCGCGGCGCTGGACGGAGCCCTTCAGGGGCGCACCAGCCTGGCCATCATCGCGGCCGAACAGGATGGCGGCTATCAGGTCGAGACGCTGCAATTGTCAAACCCGCAACTGGATGCCAAGGCCAAGGGAAGCTTCGTGACGGGCGCGCTGGACGCGACGGCGACCTTCGAACTGCCCGATCTGTCGGCGCTGCGCTCTGATTGGCGCGGCGGCTTTACCGCCCGGGCCAGCCTGACGGAACGGGACGGCACGCGCTTTCTGGATCTGACCGGAAAAGGCCAGGATCTCAGCCTCGGGCTTGCCAATGGCAACGAGGCGCTGACCGGCATCACCGATCTGGTGGTCAAGGCCGAGGAAAAGGACGGCCTGATCACCCTGCGCGACCTGCGACTGGTGAATGACCAGTTGAACGCGACGGCCCGCGGCACCTATGGTCAGGGCGAAACCGATCTGACGGCCCGGCTTGACATCGCTTCGCTGGCGCCGTTCGGGCCGGATTGGGGCGGATCGCTGAACGCCGATGCGATGCTGGTGCAGCGCCAGGACGGCATCCGGCGCCTGGATCTGACCGGCACCGCCCGCGATCTGGCCATCGGCCAGCCGCAGGTGGACGGCGCCTTCCGGGGAGAGACCCGGCTTGCCGTCAAGGCCGAAGAGGACAAGGGCACGGTCACGTTGCGGGACGTGCGGATTTCGAACCCGCAGCTTTCGGCCACCGCAAGCGGCGTCTATGGCAAGGGCGTGACCGACCTGACGGCCTCCGCGCAGATCGCGTCGCTGGCCTCGTTCGGCCCCGGCTGGCGCGGCACGATGACCCTGGACGGGACCTTCCGTGAAAGCGGCGATGGCGCGCGGCGGCTGGCGGTGCGCGGCAGCGGGCAGGATCTGTCCTTCGGGCAGGCGCAGGTCGATGGCGCGCTGGCCGGCGAGACCCGGCTGTCGGTGATGGCTGTCGAACGCGACGGTGTCTTCACCATCGATCAGGCACAGCTGGAAAATCCCCGCCTCAGCGCGAATGCGACCGGCACCCTTGGCGGCGGCAAGACCGACATCTCTGCGCAGTTGAACGCCGCCGACCTGCGCTTTCTGGGCAATGGGATCCGCGGCTCGCTGAGCGCCGATGCAAGTCTGGTCGAAGAAAACGGCCTGCGCCGGATCACCGCGACCGGCCGCGCGAACGGGCTGGCTATCGGGCAGGACCGGATCGATCCGATCCTGCGCGGCCAGACCGGCTTCGACGTGGCGGCGACGCAATCGGCGTCGGGCCTGTCCTTCCAGCGCCTTCAGGTCCGCAATCCGCAGTTGCGGGTCGATGCCGATGGCGACACCGCCAGCGGCATGAACGTCTCGGCCCGGCTGACCGATCTGGGACTGGTCCTGCGCGAATTGCCCGGCGCGCTGAGCGTGGACGGCACGATCCGCGAATCGGGTCAGGATTTCGCGGTCGATCTGGCCGTCGTCGCGCCAGGGGACACGCGGCTGCAAATCTCGGGTTCGGCGGCGCGGAATTTCTCGGACACGAACCTGGACATTTCCGGCAACACCAACGCCTCGATCGCCAACAGCTTCATTCGCACGCGCAGCATCGAGGGGCCGGTCAGCGTCGATGTCAGTGTGAACGGTCCGCCATCGCTGAACGCGGTCAGCGGCCGCATCCAGCTCAGCGGCGGTGAACTGGCCGATCCCGGCCTGGGCGTGCGTCTGCAGGGATTGAACGTCACCGCCGATCTTCGGAACGGCCGCATCCTGGTAGATGCGCGGAGCGGCGTCGCGGCGGGCGGATCGCTGGCCGTTTCCGGACCGGTCGATCTGCAGGCGGGCAATCTGGATCTGACCATCGTGCTGGACAATCTGGTCGCGCGCGATCCGAACCTCTACGAGACGCAACTGAACGGGCAATTGACGATGAGCGGCAACATGGCCTCGGGCCCGCTGATCGCCGGCACCGTCAATGTCGGCGCGACCGAGATCCGAATCCCCTCGACCGGACTCGGCGGGGCAAAGGCCATTCCGGATATTCAGCATGTCGGTGCAGAGCGTCCGCCGGTTCGCGGCACCCGGGCCAAGGCCGGGCTGGAGGATTATCCCAGCCAGGCGTCGCGCGATGCCGGCATGGCCGGCCCGCCCTCGACCCCGCCGGCCAATCCGCCGCGGCTGGACCTGCAGATCAATGCGCCGAACCAGATCTTCATCCGCGGCCGCGGCGTCGATGCCGAAATGGGTGGCGCGCTGCGGGTCACGGGAACCACGCGCAACGTGATTCCCATCGGTCAGCTGGAACTGATCCGGGGCCGGGTCGATCTGCTGGGCAAGCGGTTCGATCTGGCCGAGGGGCTGGTCGAATTGCAGGGCAGCCTGGTGCCGGTGATCCGGCTGGTGGCCGAAACCTCGCAGAACGGGATCACGACCCGGGTCATCATCGATGGCGAGGCGCGCGATCCCGAGATCACCTTCGAATCCTCGCCCGAATTGCCCGAGGAAGAGGTCCTGTCGCAGTTGCTGTTCGGCCGGGGCCTGGACAATATCAGTCCGCTTCAGGCCGCCCAGCTCGCCAATGCGATCGCGGTGCTGGCCGGGCGCGGCGGCGAAGGAATCGTCGGCAATCTGCGCAACCAGTTCGGCCTGGACGATCTGGACCTTCAGACCGACGCCGAGGGAAATGTGCAGGTCCGTGCGGGCAAGTATCTCAGCGAAAATCTTTATACCGACGTGGCCGTCGGCAATAACGGCAAGAGCACGATCAACCTCAACCTGGACGTGACCGAAAGCCTGACCGCGCGCGGTTCGGTGGACAGCGAGGGTCAAAGCACGCTGGGCATCTATTTCGAGCGCGACTACTGAGGACGGAGGCCGCGCGGGCGGTGCCTAATCCGCGCCCACGGCCCGGGTCAGAAGCGGGGCGGCCCCGTCCTGACCGGGTGTCGTGGCGACGATCTCGGCCCGGCGGAAGCGCAGCAATTGCCGCGCGCCGCCGATCCGGGTGACCCGCCAATCCAGCAGCGCGCCATCCGGTCCGGTAATCAGGCCGGTGTCGCGCGAGGTTTCCGACCCTGCCGTCAGCCGGGCGCGCAGGGCGGCAAAGCCCGGACCGTTCTCGACCCTTCCTTCCCAATCGCTCAGCGCCTCGGCAAGGGTGGTGGCGCCGCCGCCCCAGATCTGGCGATAAGACTGGTTCGTCATCAGGATCTGGCCGCTTGACGAAAAGGCCGCCAACCCGTCATCCAGCCCGTCGATGACATTTTCGCCCAGCGACAGATCGGCGCGGAATTTCCGGGTCAGCGAGATTTCCGAGGTGATGTCCTCGAACAGGAAAGCCACCGCGCCATCGGGATGCGGCCGTCCGGTGACGCGATAGGTCTGCCCGCCCGGCAGCGACCAGGTCTCGACATGGTGGCCGGTGGCGGCGGCGCTTTCCAGATTGTTCATGTGCTGGCGCCAGCTGCGGAAATCCTTGGGCTCGGGAACCATGCGCGATTCGCGCAACTGATCCAGCAGGTCGAACAGGGTCGGCCGCGCGGTCAGGAATCCGGTCGGCAGCCCGGTCAGGTCGATCAGCGCCGGGTTGAACAATTGCAGGTGCCGCTGGCGGTCGAAGATGGCCAGTCCGATGGGCAGGTCGGCAAAGGTCTTGGTCAGCGTCTGGACGAATTCGCGAAGGCTGCGCTCGGCCCGGACGGCGGCATCGGCGGGCAGGGCGAACATCATCGTCTGGTCGCCGATCTGATGGCTGTGGCAATCATACCAGGACATGATCCCGTCGCTTTCCAGCGATGCGCGCCGGGTGGAGGGCCCGCCGCCCGGAGCAGGTTTGGGAGGATCCAGCAGCCGCGGCAATGGCCAGCTGAGCATGCCGCCGGCATGAGCCTCGGCCCGGCGCAGATAGGCGGCATTGGCCCAGGTGATCGCGTCGCAGGCATCCTGCCGCCAGACCAGCATCGGCGTCTGGTCCAGCGACTTGCGCAGCAGGTCAAGCTCTTCCTCCATCGCCTGCTGGGACATGGAATCGACGACGATCCCGGCATGTTCCGCCTGCGGATCGACGATGGTGACACGGACCATGGCATCCTCGATGCGTTCGGCGGTCAGGCGCAGGGCGGCGCTGCCGGCACCGTTTCCACCCAGCATTTCCACCCGACCCAGTTCGTCCAGCCGGTCCAGACGCGCAATGCCGTCGGGAAAGCGCGGCCCGGCCCATTGCCGCAGCCGCGTCCAGTCATCGTCCGGGCCATTGACCCGATCCAGCAGGGTCCGGGCCGGGGCGGTCGCATCGACCAGGGCGCCGCCGCGGAACAGAAGGATGGTGGGTTTCAGCGCCCCCTCCAGATGGTCGCGTCCCGACCGGCGGCCGGAACCCGCCGCAAGCCGGTCCCAGAACCGGATCGCCGCGATCGCCAGCAGGACCGAGATCGTCCCGGCCGCAACAGCGGTAAGAACAAGCCAATATCCCTCGAAAGCCACGTCGTCGCGCCCCCATTGCGTTTTCACAACTGTAAGGCGATCTGACTTAATGAAAAGTTAAAATGCCCGACTTGTTCAATCGAACAGAAGCGGGTTGTCCCCCAGGGCGACGCGGCTGTCGGCGCGGATGCGATCCAGCGGCCAGCGCACGGTGACGATGGCGCCGGGTCCGCCATTAGCGAAAGTCAGCACTGCCCCGGATCGTTCCAGCAGCGCCTTCGCGATGAAAAGACCAAGGCCCATGCCCTCGTATCCGCCGCGCTGGCGGCCCTCGCGCCGACTGGTAAGATAGGGGTCGCCGATGCGCGCCAGCAAGGCCGGCGGATAGCCGGGACCATCATCGCGGATGGTGATCGTCAGGTGGCGGGCGCCCTGATCGGCCTCGACCACGACACGGGATTGCGCGAAATCGACGGCGTTCTGGATCAGGTTGCGAAGGGCGTGGATGACGGCGGGATCGCGGTGAATCTCGGGCCCGTCGGCGATGATGTCCAGTTGCGGGCCGCGATCGGCATGGGGTCCGGCGGCATCTTCCAGAACCGCGTGCAAGGGCGCGCTGCGCATGTGCAGATCGTCCTTTCCGGCCCGTCCCATGCTGCGCAGGATGTTGCCGCAGCGTTCCGCCGAATCGCGCAGGGCGCGCGCGTCCTGTTGCAGGTCGGGACGGTCGTTCAACTCGTCCACCAGTTCCGAGGCGATCAGCTTGATCGTCGCCAGCGGGGTTCCCATCTCATGGGCCGCCGCCGCGACGACCCCGCCCAGATGCTGCAACCGCTGTTCCCGCGCCAGTGCCATCTGGGTGGCGAAAAGCGCGTTCGACGTGGCCGACAATTCCGCCGTGACGCGGTGGGCGTAATACGCGAAGAAGGCCACCCCGATCACCAGTGCGGCCCAATGCCCAAGCGCCAGGATCGGCGCCAGCCGCAGCACCCCGCCATCGGCATCCTGCAGCGGAATGGCCACCATCGCCGCGACCGAGATCAACGCCACCGCGGCCAGCGACAGCGCCAGCGTCTGGCGCAGGTTCAGCGAGGTCGCGGCGATGGTGACGGGGGCCAGAACCAGCAGCGCGAAGGGATTGGTCATGCCCCCGGTCAGCGCCATCAAGGCCGAATTCTGCATCAGATCGAAGCCGAGCTGCACGATGGCATGGCTGGGCGAGGCGCGCATGAAGGGCCGCAGGGACAGCCACAGGTTCATCGCGACCGCCGCGGCGATCAGCACCAGCACGGGCAGGACCGGAAAGCCGATGCTCATGAAATGCGCCACGATGACGGCGGCCAGCTGACCCGCGATGGCGATCCAGCGCAGCAGGGCAAGGGTGCGGATGCGGATCGGTTCGGGGTCGCGCGGAAGGGCGGCCGGGAAGGCGGCGCTTTTCACGGCCGGATCTGCGCTCATCTGGGGCCTCGCTGCGGCGTTCGGCGACTTGATACGCGTCGGGGAATGCGCGATCAATGCGCGCGATGACCGATGGGGCGAAAGGAAACGGCATGACCGAGGCCAAGATCATCCTGGCTGCCGCCGCGGCTGCCGCCGTGTTGTCCGTCGCGGCGGCGGGGGGCGCCTATCTTGCATTGTCCGGCAGCGACGAACGCATCGCACGGTGTGACGGCGGCGATGGCGCGGGTGGGCTGGACACCCTGGGCACCGAATTCACCCTGACCCGCGACGATGGGACGCGGGTTTCGGACAAGCAGGTCTTCGACAGGCCGACATTGCTGTATTTCGGCTACACCTCCTGCCCCGATGTCTGCCCGCTGGACAATGCGCGCAATGCCGAGGCGGTGGACATCCTGAAATCGCAGGGCAGGGATGCGCAATCGGTCTTCGTCACCGTCGATCCCGGGCGCGACACGCCCGAGGTGCTGGCCCGCTTTGCCGACAGCTTTGGCGGCGCAGTGATCGGCCTGACTGGCAGCGACGCCGAGATCGCGGCCGTCAGCAAGGGCTGGCGGATTTATTCCCGGGCGAATGGCGGAAAGAACGACCGGGATTACATGGTCGATCACGCCAGCAATACCTATCTTGTCATGCCGGGAAACAGGACGGTCGATCTGTTCCCGCGTGAGGATTCGGCCGAAAAGATCGCCGCAACCGTCGGCTGCAACCTTGACGTGGCGGCCTGACAGCCGCTTGCCGCAGGCCCGTCCATCGGGCAGTCTGCGCGCCGATGCGCGCAAGAAGGGAAACATGATGGCTGAGGATATCGCTGCCCGGCTTGGTGCCGATCCGTCCTTGCTGCTGGTCGATGACGATGAATTGTTCGTGACGCGGCTGGCCCGCGCCATGGAGAAACGCGGCTTTGCCACCCGCACCGCGCTGAGCGTCAGCGAAGCGATGCGGATGATCCGTGAACAGGCGCCGGCCTTCGCGGTCATCGATCTGCGCCTCGAAGACGGCAATGGCCTGGACGTGGTCGAATCGTTGCGCGAGACGCGCGAAGATGCGCGGATCATCGTCTTGACCGGGTATGGTGCCATCGCAACCGCCGTCGCGGCGGTGAAAATGGGCGCGACCGATTATCTCGCAAAGCCCGCCGACGCAAATGACGTGACGTCGGCTTTGCTGGCTGTCGGTGACCTGCTGCCGCCTCCTCCCGAAAATCCGATGTCGGCCGATCGGGTCCGCTGGGAACATATTCAGCGCGTTTACGAGCAATGTGACCGGAATGTCAGCGAAACCGCCCGCCGCCTGCATATGCACCGACGCACGCTTCAGCGAATTCTCGCCAAACGCGGACCCCGCTGACAGGCGCACCGAAGGGTTGAAACTTTCTCAATATAATCTAATTTCTCGTTCACCAATATTCTCACGGACGAAGAAGAAATGAACGTTGATTTTGACAAGATGACGCTGAAGGAAATGCGCGATCTACGCGCCAAGCTGGATCGGGCAATCAGTTCCTACGAGGATCGCAAGCGGCGCGAAGCGCTGGCTGCGGTCGAAGAAGCCGCGCGCGAACATGGGTTCAACCTGGCGGAGCTGACAGGCGGCAAACCCCGGCGCGCGGGCACCGTGCCCCCGAAATACGTCAATCCCAAGGATCCTACGATGACCTGGACAGGTCGTGGCCGCAAGCCGCGTTGGGTTCAGGAAAGCCTTGAGGGCGGCAAGCAACTGGAAGATCTGCTGATCTGAAAACAATCGGGTAAGGGCGTTTCATTGCGTCTTTCCCCTGAAGGTTAAAAAAGGGTTAATATTTTCCCTTTTCATCGCTGTTTCCCGTTTGATCCAGCGCCCGCATAATCGCGGAGAATTGTTCGAGAAATGCGGCGCGGACCTTCGCGGGCGGGCTGAGATCGATCTTGAGCCGGGTCAGTATCTGTTCGCCGGGGACGGGGAAAAGCTTGCGCGCCTCGGTCTCGTCGAAACCCGCGATCTGAACGGCCTCCAGTCGGGCCGAAATCCGGTCGGCGGTCTTGATCCGCTTCTTCAGTGCGGCGGGAAGGCTGGCAGGCAGACCAAAGCGGCGATGGATCGCCGCCGTCAGCCTTTCATCCATCGCGCCGTAATCCTGGCCAAGCGCCGATTTCACCGGCGAGATCATGTCCCCGATCACGTATTCGGGCGCGTCATGCAACAGCGCGGCCAGCCGCGCGGCGGGATCGGCGCGCGGATCCAGCCGGCAGAAGATATCCTCGACCAGCAGCGAATGACCGGCCACGGAATAGGGCCAGTCGCCATGCGTCTGGCCATTCCAGCGGGCGACGAAGGCCAGACCATGGGCGATGTCCTCGATCTCGATGTCGAAGGGGGTGGGGTCCAGCAGATCCAGCCTGCGGCCCGACAGCATCCGCTGCCAGGCCCGGCGCTGGCGCGGCGGCATGACCGAAGACCGCCGTCAGGACAGTTTCTGATCGGCCGGCGCGCCCTGCTGCGTCTGCGCGCGGCGCGACAATTCCTGACGATACAGCGCCACGAAATCGACCGGATCCATGTTGAAGGGTGGAAAGCCCCCGTCGCGCGTCAGATCCGAAATGATGCGCCGCACGAAGGGAAACAGCATCCGCGGGCATTCGATCATCAGGAAAGGGTGCAACTGGTCTTCGGGAACGTTCTCGATATGAAACACGCCGCCATAATCCAGTTCGACCAGGAACATGGTCTGGCCGTCACCCTTGTTGGTCGAGGTGACGCGGAATTTCGAAATCACCTCGTATTGGTGATCGGCCTGACGCTTGCGCGCGTCCAGGCTGACCTGAACGGTCATCTCGGGCTGGACCTCGCCCTGCGGCGCGCCCTTGGTGGCGACCGCGTTCTCGAAGGACAGATCGCGGATATACTGGGCCAGGATCTGCATACGGACCTGCGGCTGCGCCGCGGCCTCGGCGCCATCGGCGGCGCCGTTCTGGTTATTCTCGTCGGCCATGTTCGTTCCTCGCACGTTCGGACTTGCGGCTGCTTCTATCAGGCGCGTCCTTCCGCCTCAATGCCGAGTCCAGCCCGAATGGCCGCGCCGTGGCGGCTGGTCGTCGCCCGGTTCGGGCGGCAGGTCGGGTGGCCTGCGGCTGGCGGGGTGGCGCTGATCGTCCTCGACCACATAATCGCCGTCGATCGCGCCATCGCCATATGGCGGGCGTCGCGGATCTTGTGGCGTCTCGCCCATCCGCGTCCGGGTGATCCGGACATGCCGCGCCAGATAGTGCACCACCATGTCGCGCACCGCCGGAATCAGCAGCAGCAGGCCCAGCGTATCGGTGAAAAAGCCCGGCGTCAGCAGCAGCATCCCCGCCATCAGGATCATCACGCCATGCGCCAGCGGCCGCGACGGATCGCGCAGTTCGGCAAAGGAACGCTGCACCTCGGCCCAGGCCCGCGCGCCCTGGCTTCGCATCAGCGCGGTGCCCGCGACCGCGGTCAGCAGCACGATCCCCAGCGTCGGCCACAATCCGATCAGCCCGCCGACCTGAATGAACAGTGCGATCTCGATCAGCGGAATGGCCACGAACAGAACGAAAAGCCACATGCGAATTCCCCTTCATTCAGGCGCAAAAACTGGACTTGCGCCGACTCGCATCCTACATAATGACCCACAGCGCAGATACCAACAGATCGCCAAGAACAGGGGCCCCTACCCGCATGTCCAACCCGATGCTTCAGCTGATCGTCCTGGCCGCGATCGCCATTTTCCTGATTCTCAGGTTGCGCAACGTGCTTGGCACTCGCGACGGGTTCGAGCCGACCAAGGTCGACACGCCCGAGCCGTCACGGCGGCGCTTCGAGGTGATCGAGGGCACGGCGGAAGAGGCCGAGGATCACGACATCCTCGATCATGCCGACGCGGGCAGCCCGCAGGCGGATGCGCTTGCGGCGATGAAATCGGCCGAGCCGTCCTTCAACGTTCGGGATTTCCTCAACGGCGCGAAATCGGCCCATGAGATGATCCTGATGGCCTTCGAGAGGGGCGATCTGTCCGAGGTGCGCGCCTTTCTGGACGCGCCGGTGGCCGAGGCGTTCCAATCCGTCATCGACCAGCGCGCCGCGAAGGGCCAGACGGTCGAGGCGCAGTATCTGGGCACCCGCGAGACGGCCCTGCACGGGGCGGATTTCGACAGCGCGACCGGCGCGGCCGAAATCTCGGTCCGCTTCGTGGCCGAACTGGTGGCGGCCACCCGCGACGCCGAGGGCAAGGTGATCGAGGGAGATCCCAAGGCGCCCCGCAAGCAGCGCGACATCTGGACCTTCTCGCGGCGCATGGGTCAGAACGACCCGAACTGGCAGTTGGTCGCGACCGGCTGATGGTGCGGCGGCGCCGGGGCCTGACGCCGGAAGAGCGAGAGTTGTGGTCGCGCATCGCCCGGACCGCGACGCCGCTGCATTGCGACCGCCCCGAACCGAAACCTCCGGCCTCCACCGCCGGCAAAGGCGCGCTGCCGCCGCCAAAGCCGCCGGTCACCCCGTTGCCGGACTTTCGCATCGGGCAATCCGCCACGCCGCGCGGCACGCAGCACCAGCCGGCGCCAAGCCCCGCCCGGCAACTGGCCGATGCGCCGATCCGCATGGATGCCGGTCTTCACCGTCGCATGTCCCAGGGCAAGCTGCGGCCCGAGGCGCGGCTGGATCTTCACGGCATGACGCTGGCAGACGCACATCCGGCGCTGATACGTTTCATTCTGTCGTGCCACGCCAATGGCTGCCGCCTGGTTCTTGTCATCACGGGCAAGGGCAGGGGCGATCACGGACCCCTGCCGACCCGACCGGGCGCGCTGCGCCATCAGGTGCCGCACTGGCTGCACAGCCCGCCCCTGGCGCCAGTGGTCCAGCAGATCCGCGCCGCCCATTTCCGCCATGGCGGCGAAGGCGCCTGTTACGTCTATCTGCGGAAAGTCCTGCGCTAGTTTCAGCCCCGGCCTGCCAGCGGAGCGGATTCAGGGGGAATCGATCTGGACATCGGAACCCGGACGATTCACCATCGCTGCGACCCGCCAAATGTCGGGACTGACCCCCTGGCCTGCCGCCATGACCGACGAGCGCCTTCTGTCCGTCTATCTGCATCCGCCGATCCTGCGCATGGCGCGGGCCGGAAAGCTTGGCTTTCTGAACCGGATGCGGGCGCTGCTGGAATCCCGCGGCTGGCAGGTCCGGATCCGCCGGTCCGGTGAGGGACCGCGCGCCGAGGCGCCGAACCGGCCCGGCTTCGCGCTGTATCACATGGAGCGGCCGACCCATCCGGAAGCCCTGACCTTCCGTCTTGCCTATCACTATCCGTTCTGGCGGCTGGAACGTCAGGCCGAACGCTGGCGCTGGCCGGTGGCGCGGGCGACCTTTCCCGAAGCCCGGCTCGATCCCGACATCGCCCGGGACTTTGCCCGCCGGCTGCGCGACCGCGTCCTGCCGGGGCCCGCGCCGGCGAGAGGCGATCCTGTCCTGATTGCGCTGCAGGGCCGCATCCACGAACAGCGGTCCTTCCAGACCATGAGCCCGCTACGGATGGTCGAGAGCGTTGCCCGGACCGGACGCCCGGCTATCGCCACCTTCCACCCGAAAGAAACCTATGATGGGGCGGATCGGGCCGCGCTGGAGGCCATTGCCGCGCGTCATGCGAACCTGACCATCGGCGGCGATACAGCCCGCCTTCTGCGCGATTGCGCCTTCGTCGCGACGCAGAACAGCGCCGTGGCGATGGACGGCTATATCCTGGGCAAGCCCGCGGTTCTGTTCGGCCAGTCGGATTTTCATCACATCGCGCTGAACGTGGCCGAACTGGGATCCGGCGAGGCCCTGTCGCGCGCGCCTGAACACCGGCCCGATTATGCGGGCTATCTGGACTGGTTCCTGCGGCAGAGCAGCCTCGACATGATGGCGAGCGATGCCGATGCCCGGCTGCTTGTCGCCATGAAAAAGGGCGGCTGGCCCGTATGACCGCCGCCCCGCCTTTCTGTCCGGCCCGGATCAGACCGATTCGTCGATCCAGCTTTTCAGCGCGGCTTTCGGCGCCGCACCCATGCGGTTGGACACGACCTCGCCATCCTTGAACATGAACAGCGCGGGAATCCCGCGCACGCCAAGGGCCGCGGCCTGTTCGGGGTTTTCGTCCACATTGACCTTCACGACCTTCAGCTTGCCGGCATATTCCTCGGACAGTTCTTCCAGAGCGGGGCCGATCTGCTTGCAGGGTCCGCACCATTCCGCCCAGAAATCCACGATGACGGGGGTGTCGGCCTGACGCACTTCGGCGTCGAATTCGCTGTCATTGACGGGCACGGTAGCCATGATCTTGCTCCTTGGGAAATGGCGGGGGCCGGGGATCGGCGGCACTGTCCTGAAAGCTATGAACGCGGATCGGCCGGGTCAAGGGCGGCCAGCGCGCGGTCCAGCAGCGGATCCGGGATTTCCATCAGGCTGCGCGTGGCCGTCCACAGGATCGCCACCTCGATCCGCCGGCCGGGCCAGATCTGCCGCAGGGCCGCGCGATAGGCGGCCATCTGGCGCAAGATGCCGTCGGGGGCGGCCTCGGGCGTCGCGGGCACGGTGGCGTTCGACTTGTAGTCGACCGCCAGGATGCGGTTTGCGGTGACGATCAGCCGGTCGATGGTGCCGTGCAGGATGCCGATGCCGGGCAGGGGCGCGCTCAGCGCGACCTCGCGCAGCACCTGCGCGTCCGGGCCGGGGTCGATGATGTCCGCCAGATCCGGGGCCTCGATCACGGCGCGCGCCTCGGCCAGCAGGTCGGCCAGCCGGGCCTCGTCCGGCAGCCCGCCCTCGGCCCCCGCCAGAACCGCGCGGGCGAGGCCGGGCCAGTCACCGGCAGCGGTTCCGGGCAGATGTTCCAGCAGCAGATGCAACCTTGTGCCGCGCAGCATTGCCGCCGCCGGATCGGAATCGTCGGTCGCCGCGGCCAGCACCTTGGCGCCGCCCAGACCTGTCGCCGCGACCGGACGCGGGGGCCGCGCGACCGGTTCGGGGATGCAGGCCAGCCAGGCGGGCCGAGGGGTCGCGGCGGCGGACTGCGCCTCGGCGGCATCGGCCCATTCGGGCCAGGCGCCGAAGGTCAGGCGCGTTCCCTGCCCGACACCCTCGATCTCGATCGGGGACCGGGGCAGGGCTGCGCGGGCCGCGCCGTCCGTGATCATGCCGTGCCAGCTGTCCAGCCCTGCACCGGTCTCGCCAGCTGCCGCCACGATCAGCCAGCTTTCCGCCCGCGTCATGGCGACGTAAAGCAGCCGCCGCCGTTCCTCGTCCTGCCGGCGTTCCTGTTCGGCGACCGCGATGGTCAGTGCATCGGGCCGGTCCGGCGCGGCGCCCTTCCACGCAGGTATCCCGTCCAGCCGCACGATGTGCCCGCGCCCATCGGCGCGTCGCTTGCGCGTTTCCGGCAGGATCACGATCGGGCTTTCCAGACCCTTGGCGCCATGCACCGTCATCACCCGGATCAGGCCGCCGCTGCCGCCCGGCAATTGCCGTTTGACCTGCACCTCGTCGCTGGCCAGCCAGACCAGGAACCCGGTCAGCGAGGGCGTCTCGGCCTGTTCATAGGCCATGGCCTGCGACAGCAATTCGTCGATCCCGTCCTCGGCCTCGGGGCCCAGCCGGGCCAGCAATGCCATCCGCCCGCCATGACGGATCAGCAGGCGCGAGATCAGGTCATAGGGCCGCAGCCGGTCCGCCTGCGCCATCAGGTCGGCCAGCACCTCGCGCGCGGTCCGGTGGTCGGAGGCGCGCAGCCTCTGCCACAGATG
>Ga0163108_10000335_pt1 | contig 35222 bp, 24 predicted proteins | sample Fk1155metaG_FD_109644 | JGI IMG/M metagenome (GOLD analysis project Ga0163108, IMG submission 109644) | Marine microbial communities from the Central Pacific Ocean - Fk160115 155m metaG | ecosystem: Environmental > Aquatic > Marine > Oceanic > Photic zone | place: The Central Pacific Ocean...
AAAACAAGTGGTGGACGACGAAGATCAAGGCCCTAGCTTTTTGTTTTTTCCGGGTCGGTAGCGGGAGCGGGCTTTGTCTTGATTTCCTGGGTCATCTGGTAAATGCGGGCAAATCCATCCGTATGAGCAACAGCCAATCGACTTAAGTCGGGCGATATATCGACGCTGCGAGCCCCCTTGTCCAGCTTGGTGACATGGAAAGGTTGTCGGTCAAGTTCCGGGTTTTCGCCCTTCTTGGAATCGGCCGGTTTGGGTGCTGGTTTCTGGTCGTCTTTTTCTTCCTTGGCCACTTGTTCTTCTTTGGCCGGTTCCTGATCCGGCATGTGCCAGAACCAGAGCTCTCCTCGACCTCCCTGGTGCGCTCCGGCACCAATCACGAAACCGTCTGGGTGGAACCGAACTCCCCAGGCAATCCCCTGGAAGCTACCGGTTCTTAACTGTCGGATGATTTGACGTGTTTGCCAGTCGATCAGCAGGATCAGCGGGTCCTGTTGTCCGGCAAAGGAATTGACCACGCGCGTGATCCCCGCGGAAGCCAGGATCTTGCCATCCGGTGTGAACTGCATGTCACGTGCACCACCCATGTCGGCAGCGAACTTTGTATCGTAACCGGTCATGATCGGCGCCTCGATCGTGCAGACTTCCTTGCCCCCGGCAAGGTCCCAGATCTTGATATTTCCCATCAGGTCCTGGGAGACCAGTTGTTTTTCGTGTGGATGGAAGTTAACGGCATAGGGGTGCGTTTGATGCCCACTGAATTCACCGACCTGCTTTCCATCAGCAACGTTCCAGACCCGAACCAGCTTGTCGTTACCACACGTTGCCAGGAACTGGCCACAGGGACTGACATCGACCCAGCGTGTGGACCCGTGGTGTGCTTCAATCATTCGCACGGACTGGGGTGTTTCCTCGGCCGTCTTCCACCAGCCGATCTGTCCATCCCAGGCCGCGGTGAAACACCACTCACCGTCAGGTGAAAACCGAATCGAACGTACCCAACTGCGATGGCCCGGCAGGACGGTTTTCTTGCCGGACTGCAGATTCCAGCGGCAGACATTGAGATCCTCGGCACCGGCAAAGACGTACCGACCCTGCGGGTCAATCTGGCACGTGGTCAACGGTCGCTCGTGCTTGTACTCCACGACCTTGTGAGTTTTTGTTGGATCGATGACCGCCGGCTCGGCGGCAGCGGGCGTGACAGCTTCCGTCGCTTTGGGAGTATCCTTGTCGGTCATGCCAGTAGCTCCTGCACGGGTTCCACGGCGGGATCACCGATGGGAATCACGCGTCCCGGGATATCATGATTTTGTGATGGATCGATGCCGATGGCCTTCAGGTAGGTCTGGAACAGATGGCCCCCGTGAACTTCTCGGTCACTTACCTCGGTTCCCTTGTCATTGGTTTTCCCAACCACGCCGCCGGTTTGGATACCACATCCGCCCAGGGCGATGGACCAGGCACTGCCCCAGTGATCGCGACCGTAGCGATGATTGATTTTCGGGGTGCGACCAAATTCCGAGTAGATCATCACCAGCGTATTTTCGAGCATGCCCCGGTCTTCCAGGTCACCGAGCAGCGTGGCAAAGGTCTTGTCGAACTCTCCCAGTTGTTCCAGGTGAAAATTGAAATTTTCAGCATGCGAGTCGTAGCCGTGGTGAGTTACCTTGACACAGGTCGCCCCGCGTTCGAGTAGCGTGCGTCCCAGGATGCAGTTACGGGCGAAATCATGGGTGCCGTAACGTTCCAGGTCCTTGGGATCCTGCTGGGCCTCGAACAGTCCCTTGCGTTCCATCAGCTTGGAGGCCTGGTTAAAGGAAGAGCCAAGAGCATCGATAAATGATTTCCTGCGTCGCGATGCGAACTGCTGATCCAGCTGGGCACGGAAATCAGTGCGCGCCAGGTAGCGTTTTCGCGAGATGTCTTTGGGTAAGTCCAGGTTCTTGGGAGCCTTGACTCCTTCCAGTTTGAACTGACCATACTGCGGCTCCAGGAATCCCGTCGTATCGTCATTCAGGCCACGAGTAGAAATGTGGATGTAACCAGGCAGTGCCGGATCACGAGAATCCAGGTACTTGGCAGCGACCGATCCCACGTAGGGATAGGCGCCCACGTTGCGACCTTTTTCCATGAAGAGCCGGCCCTGGGTATGGTCATCGGTCTTGAGGTTGATGCTCCGGACGATCGACAAGAGGTGCATCATCTTCGCCGTGTGCGGCAATAACTCCGAAATATGAATTCCCGGAACGGATGTGGGGATGGCCCGAAAGGGTCCGCCCAGCTCGGTGCCCGGCTTGGGATCCCAGCTTTCCAGCTGGCTCACACCGCCCTGCAGGTAGACCTGCAGGATCTGTTTTTGATTACGTTCAGCATCCTTGGCCCAGGTGCGCGGCAGTAGTCCGCCGAAACCGGCAGCCGTACCCGCCCCGACTATGAAATTGCGCCTTGAAAGAACATGGTCCAGCGGGTTGCAGCCAAGATTCCGTTTCATGACGTTGTGTCCTAAAAAGACGCGTAACGAGTGAGAAATAATTAGTGGTTAAAACGGAACTCGGCTGAGCAAAGCAGCACCCTGACGAGTTCCTGGATGGTCGTGGTCCGTTCGGGAAATGCATCGACGAACTTTGCGATCCGTGCCGTTTCCGTGGCATCAGGTAAACGTGATAATACACTCAAATAAAGTTCTGCTGCAAGCTTGGCCGAGTCTGGTTGGGCCACCAGGCGGGACACCAGGTTGTTACCACTTGGTCGTAACCATGTTGAAATCAGAGGGGAATTTGCCAGGAACAAAGCCTGGTTGGCGGTGGCATTAAACTCACCTGGGCCGTCTGTCCGTGCAAATGCCGTGGTGAATTGAGTCACCTGTGACTGCAGGGCCTTGTTCAATTCAGTTTCCAGGTGTAGCTGCAGTGATTCCCAGTCCATGGGAGCCGTGGGCATTGTCTTGCCATCGCCCAGCTTGGTTGCCAGGAACGCCTGGATCGTCGCCTGTCGCGTGGTGTCGACCAGCCCGGTTGCAAGCATCGTTGACCAGGCCAGTTGCTCAGCGGTCAGAGGTTTGATGTGAGCCGCGGTATAGCGCAGCTTGATGGACTCGTCGTCTGTCTTGAGGATACTGCTGCGCTGGTAAACCTTGGTCCGGGCTAACTGGCGCAACAGGTAACGCACGTCGTACTGATGTTCGTGCAGATCGTCGGCGATCAGTTGCAGTAGTACCGGATGACTAGGGGGATTGTCGGCATGAAACATATCGAGAGGTTCCACGAAACCACGTCCCATCATGAAATGCCACAGGCGGTTGGCAATATTGAGTCGGAAGGCCCGGTTGTCTGCATGGGTGATCGCCCCCGGCAGATGCTCCAGCCGACTGTACTTGGGAACGCCTCGTGCGTTCTTGTCGGGCTTGGTTACGTAAGGCTCCTTGTCCGGCATGGGATCCGTGAACACGGGCAGGTCCAGTACACGCGGAAACGTGGTCGCTTCTTCATTGGTAAATACGGAAGTGAACTTGGTGGTTCCCTCCGCTTTCTCACCGATCGAGGTTTGCTTGCTCTTGGGATCGTTAAAGAGGTAGGCACGGCTGAAAAATGAGACCAGGCCATAGTAATGACGTTGTGGATAATCATCGATCGCCGGATGGTCGTGGCACTGGGCGCACTGTAGATCTCGGCCCAGGAAAACGCGCCCGATGGCACGTGTTACCAGTTCCGGTTTCACTTCCCGGTCCAGCAGGAAGCGAGCTGCGCTGCGGGTTGCCGGTTGAGCACCGTCAGCAGAGAGAATATCCCAGGTCATTTGTTCCCAGGAAACATTGTCTCGGCAAGAATCGTAAAGATAGGTCTGCCACTGCTCAAGGGTAACGTGTTTCTTGGGCAACCGCTCCATCAACATGACGTCAAAGAAATGCTGCAGGTGGCGGGCGTGTTCAGGTTGCTTGACCAGGTGATCGATTAACTGGACACGCTTGTTCGTGTCACCCTGCTGCATGAATCGAAGCGTTTCTCGGGGTGTGGGAATGCGTCCCGTCAGGTCCAGGTAAATTCTTCGCAGGAATTCCGTATCCGTTGAAAGGGCGGCCTGGTGTGCCAGGAACTGTGGATGAGATTGCCTGATCTGTTGGTCGATTGTCTCATGCAACTCCGTGGCCGGTGCGGTTGCATCGGATAACAGAGCCAGCAGCAAACTGCCTATCAATATGCGAAGCCATGTCATGGAAGATGCCTGTTGAAAATCGGGAGGAACAGGGAGCTTGACGGCCTATCGATCGACTGCCACGATGCAGTGCCATCAACTGCCAATTATAGCACAAACGAGGACAGGTTTGCCTGCCTCACAAGGAGGCCCCCGATCATGATGATTCGATCTTTTGGTTGTTTGTCCCTGATATTCGTGGCCTTTTCCCTGCAGGCGGCGGAACCTCTCGAGACGCTCCGCGTCTGGAAGGGTAAGGCCCCAGGCGAAAAAGGTGATATTGGACCCGAGCAACTCCTGCCACCACGCGGCTCCCAACCGATTCAGCGTCTTTCGAACGTTACGGATCCCACGATCACGGTTTACAAGCCTGCAGCTGATATCGCTACAGGGGCCGCAGTCCTGGTCTGTCCCGGTGGCGGCTACAATATTTTGGCAATGGACCTGGAAGGGACCGAGGTTGCGCAGTGGCTTAATTCGATTGGCGTGACGGCCATCGTTCTGAAATATCGTGTTCCCCGCCGCAAGAACCAACCGAAACACCAGGCCCCGCTGCAGGATGCCCAGCGTGCAATGAGTCTCGTGCGGGCCCATGCGAGCCAATGGAAAATCGATCCGGCACGCATCGGGATTCTCGGTTTTTCAGCAGGTGGTCACCTTTCGGCTGCGGCGGCTACTAATTTCGAGCAGCGTCATTACAAGCCAATCGATGCCCACGACCAGGTGAACTGCCGACCGGATTTTGCCGTCTTGATTTATCCAGCCTACCTGTTGGACGGTAAGGAGCTGTCCGCAGAGATCCGTGTCAGCAAACAGACGCCTCCCACGTTCCTGGTGCATGCCGGGAATGATGGGATCAGTGCTGAGAACAGTGCCCGGTTCTACCTTGCTCTCAAACAGGCGGGAGTTGCAGGGGAACTGCATATCTACAGTAACGGTGGACACGGATTTGGTTTGCGGCCCAGTAAATTTGCCTGCAGCAACTGGCCCAAGAGGTGCGAGGCATGGCTGCGCACAAGAGGCCTGCTGGAGAAGAAGTAAGGAGTCTCGTTGCCTTCGGGCCGTGATTGGGGGCCGTGATTGGGGGCCGTGAGTGGAGGCCGTGAGTGGAGGCCGTGAGTGGCTAGCGTGCCAATGCTCCCATGGGATCCCAGGGCGGTAAGCGGATCGGTTCCTGTTCCCAGGCATCGACCAGTTGCTGGGGCAGGTACTTCTTGTGAGTGGCAATCTCGAACATGTACTCGTCAAACCAGTTGTCATTCATGACGTAGAAGCCCTTCTTGCCTCCCTCGTCTCCCCAACTGTTTTCTACCCGCCAGCGCCGTGAGCGGGGACCCTCGGGAGTTTCCACGACATCAACGCCTGTAAACAACATGGCATGCGTCATCACGGTCTGGTGATAAAACAAGCGTTCTGACTTGGACATGTTGAAACTGGTATCGTAAACGCCTTCATAATCGAACAGCTTGGCGTCCCAGATGCCCAGGTCCCTTCGCATCATCTTGCCCACGTCGCAGCCCATCCACACGGGTTCACCATCCAGGATCGTGTCCATGGCGGCCTTTTTCATCGTCTCGATGTCGACGTTCAGGTACCGAACGATATCGCCTCCCACCACGTTACCCAGGTAATCGACCGTGAAGGTCCGACCCGTGGGACTGGAAGGTCGAGGATCATGCACCAGGCAAATGAAATCATCCAGTGATTGCGATCCATACTTTCCGGCAAATTCCTGCGGAGTCATTTCTCCGTCCCGAGAGAACTGTTTTTCCTTGTCATTCCATTGCCAGTCAAATTGAGCCGGTGGAGTTCCCAGGTGTATGGAGAGTATGCGATAGACGGTTTCCAGGATGTCCTGCTTGGCCACCCGCATTTGATCGGCGGTGTCTTTCCCGGCAGTTGCCTCGATACTGCGTAACTGGAGAGCTCCTTCTCGCAACTTGGAAACCACCATGCCATTCATTCGCTGCGTGCTTGAGGAACTTTGTGATTCTGGCATGACAGCCTTGGGCACCAGTCCGTGCTTCTTGACGACATTGACAAACATGTTCCATTGCCCACCATCGTCCAGGGGATGGGCCAGCAACCAGGCTACCGTACGATCATCCACGTCGCGGTCCGCCGTGTCGATGATGGCCTCCAGGAAAAAATTGGATCGTTCCAACTTGTCCCAGAAGAGTGTGAAGTTCTGGCTGAATTCGAAGTCCTTTAATTTCATTGCCTCCATGGCTGCCGGGCGAAAAACATTCAGGCCGGCAAACATCCAGCAACGCCCACTACGTTTTTGATTCGTCACGGACCAGTCATCCAGGAAATTGGAAAACGTGTGATCGGTGCTGGTGACGACCTGGCGATCGAGAGCCACATCATCAATCCCATTCTGCGTGACAGCATTCTGCATCAGGCCAGCGGTAGGATGCTGGTTAAACTGGTCCTTCCAGGTTGCCAGTTGGGCGTGGTCAAGTTCAGCGGCAGTGGCTTGCTGATCGTCAGTGGACTCGGGAGTCATCAGTGCCATGAATGAAGTTCCTCTTTCAGGATGCCTGAAGAATAAATAGCAGCGTTTCCCTATTGTGTCGATTTGGTCGCAGATGACCAACCCCGTCCGCCAAGAGCTGCTTCCAATCCCCTGCGAGTGGCTTGAACTGGCCAGGATCCAAACCGCTCACCGGTGGCAGGGACGGCTCATTTGGTTGTCCAAAAAAGGGGCCATTGCAAGCCCGTTGTTGAATTGTGCGTCAGCCTCCCTGAACGGTTGTGGTGAAATGCTACATCCGTAGAGCTGCTAGCAGTTAGGCGGTACATTCTCAAATAGGCTGGTTTTATAGTCTCGCAGGTTGTTTTTTTTTGCTTTTGGGACAGTTGGTATGCGAGTTGCATTTGTAAGTCTGCCACGGTTTGTCACTTTTCAACGCTTCTCTTCTTTTTTCGATAGGTAGGTGTCACGTGGTAACTACAAATAAAACAAGGACGTTTTTGGCATCGGAAAACGGTAATGATTCCAAGGATCGGGATCAATTGCGAGATTATTTACCAGCCCTTGTGACGCGTATTGCGGAACACCAGGATGAGCGGGCCGCTGAACTGGTGCATGACTTTTGTCGACCCAGGTTAACCGCCTTCGCACGTTCACGAATATTCCCGAAATTATTACAACGGGTGGATGCCGACGATGTCGTGCAGGAGACATTCCAAAGCTTTTTCCACGGTGTTTATGCGAATCGATTTCAAATTGACACTACCTCGGAGTTGTGGAATACGCTGTTGGCGATCTGTATGAACAAGATTCGTACGGAATCACAGCATCATACTCGCAAGAAGCGGTCCTTTGATCGTGAGGAGCAGCACGAGGATTTTGGCAGTGGTACGGACGCAACGGCCAGTTCCATGGTTGCCGGTAGTGCACCCTATGGTACCCAGAACGTACTGGCCCAGTTGCGTAGTATTCTCGGCGATATGGATTCGCGAGACCAGGAGGTCATGCTGGACAGTATTCGCGGCATGTCCAATACCGATATCGCTGAAAAACATGAATGCTCGGAGCGATCCGTGCGGCGCGTGTTCCAGCGGATCCGGGGTCGCTTGCAGGAGGAACTGCGAAATCAGTCGTAAGTGATCCATCAAGCGGATCGGAAATATTGAAGCTGGCCAGGCAAGGGAGCCCGGTAAGTTAATCCCGTGGCATGGATCGTGTACTGTTCGGTAGGCGAACGTGCGTTGGGTTTCCTTCCACGATTCGTATTTCCGAGTTCACGGGTGGGCTCTTGAAAGATTGGGTCGTACCGCTGATCCAGTCAACCTTTAGCTGATCGACCTGCGAGACATCTCCGATTCCAAAGACCAGTTGGCGCTGGTTGCTGGCCTGGTAGCCGTCCCCGGCGGTTAGCTGGGCTGTCCATGTTTGATCGCCCTGTTTGATCGTCACGCGGGATCCAATTGCATCCCGGCTGCTGGTGGTACCGACCAGTTGCACAACCAGGTAATTTCCCTGTTTCCTGGTTTGGTTCGTCAACAGCGAAACGGGTGCATCGAGGTGTGAAACGACGAAGTCTTCACGTCCATCACGATTCCAGTCGATGCGTGCCAGGCCTCGCCCACGATAGCGTTGCTGGAAATAGGGTCCCAGCTCGGTTGGATCTAATTCCTGGAAACGCGCCTGCCCGCGGTTGTGAAGAAACTGCGGTGGCATGGCAAACGGTTGGTTGTTCTTTCGATAATCGTCGACGTGTCCATTGGTGATGACCAGGTCAAGATGTCCGTCCAGGTCGGCATCGAGAAACTGGGTGCCGAAACCAAGCCAGGAAAAACTGGGCTTACGCAAACCTGCCGGTCGCGTGGCGTCGACGAACATACCGCCTTGCTGCTGGTAAAGCGTGTTCGATTCATAGTAGTAGTTTGTCACAAAGAGGTCGATCAAGCCGTCCCGGTTCGCATCACCTGCTGCGACTCCCATGCAGGCCTGGGCCGCACCATCCCGGTCAAATGCCAGTCCCATCAGGGTTGCTGTTTCATCAAACAGCTGATCGGCTGATGAAGGGCGTCGCTTGAAAAACGAATTGGCAACTGCATCATTGGCGACGAACAGGTCCAATGTTTTTTCGCCACTGAAGTCAGCGGCCACGATACCCAGGCCGTTGCCATGCTTGCTGGTAATCCCGGCTGCCTCGGTTGCATCGATAAATCCTTCCTGTCCGTTGTTCAGGAAGAGTTGATCTTGTGCGGCATTAAATTCATTCGGGTGACACATTCGGCCGTCGCAGACCTCTTGGAAAATCGTCTTTCCTGTCAGGTAATTCACGTCGTAGATGTCTGGAAATCCATCGCCGTTTAAATCCGCGATCAGGCAACTGGTTGTCCAGCGCTTGGAGGCGTTGCTGAGTTGGGTGGAAATATCCTCGAACGTTCCGTCTCCACGGTTCAGGTAGAGGCGGTTGCGGCCGATGTTCGCAACGTAGAGATCGGGGAATCCATCGTTGTTTAGATCTCCCACGGTGGCACCCTGGCTAAACAGGTCATCACCGAGTCCCGCTGCCTTGGTCACGGCAGCGAACGTGCCGTTGCCCAGGTTCCGATACAGTTGATCGTGGTGCTGTCCCGGCGAGGAACCGGGAGGCCACGTGCAGCCCTGGGTCAGGTAAATATCTGGCCAGCCATCCCCATCGTAATCCAGGACGGCCACACCACCCCCGGTAAACTCGTACATGAAGGGTCCGTGCGGAGCAGGCTGGGATCCGTTCACGTACTGGAATTGGATTCCGCTGGCCACGGCATCGTCCACAAAGCGGATTCCATGAGGATTGTTTGCCAGCGGTGATTGTGTGCCCGGATCGGCAGGAGCCTGTTGCCAGTTGGGTAGTGGATAGTCAGCAAGATTCACTTCCCGGGTAGGATTGAATCGAGCCAGTGTAACCGGGGAATCCTGTTCCAGTTCAAAGATTGCCCGCTGGATGGCCTGGGTGGGCCAGGTGCTTCGCGGATTTTTCACCTGGGCAATTTTTGCCCAGGCCCAGCTCTCCCAGAAACGCCCCAGGGATTCGGCTAATGAAACGATCGACTGGATCTCTTTTTCGTCTGCCGGGGTTAACGGACCACTTCGCATTCCCACGATTTCGACCAGTTTCATCAACTCGCTGAGCTGTTCTGCACGTTGCAGGAAAACCCTGGCTTGTTCATTCTGTCCAGCTTCCAGCAGCAGCTGTCCCAGTTGGTAGTTGGCAAGGCGATGGTTGGGTTCCCGAGCCACAGCTTCCCAGAAACAGCGAATCGCTTCCTTGGTTTCCCTGTTTTGCAGGGCCCATTTTCCACGAGTCACCCAGATTTCCGGATGCCTGTCTGCTTCCGCTGAAAGCTGTTGCTGCCATTGTAGGAATGCCTTGGGATCATCCAGTAGTGTCACACCGAGCCAGGCCTGTGCCTCGCTGTTTCCAGGAACTCCCTCGATGACTTGTTGGAGCAGTTTCCTGGCTTCGTTGACTTGGTTCCGGTCGATGTGAATTCGTGCCAGCCCCAGTAGGGGTAGGGGGTCATTGGTGTTGGCCTGGTGACAGCGCTGCAGGTAGTCGTAGGTGCCCACGGTGCGTTGCATATCACCAAGCCAGAGCAGGTGGGCTTCCGTGAAAGTGCCTTGACGCATCAAGTCGAGAATGTGTGACAGACCTTTCCAGCGTTGTCCTGAAACAGCCAAAACGAATCCCAGGCGATCACGCGCAACCACGTGCTTTGGATCCTTGGCCAGGGTCTCGGTGGTTAGCTTTTCAATCTCCGATAACCACAGTAGTTCCTCGGTGGCAACTCCATTGCCCAGGATTCCTCCGATGAGTTCCGGTCGATCTTCTGAAGAAATCTTTACCAGGTAACGCAGTGCCAGGTAGTAGTCGTCCTGGGCACTGGCCGCGATCGCTGCCAGTTGAAGCCCCTTGAGGTCGCCCGATTTTCGGGCCAGTATCTGTTCTGCATAGCGTGCGACCTTGGCGAACTGCTCTGCCTCGAGGGCCTGCTCGGCCCGTGCCAGGAGTTCTTCTGGTGGCAACGGCTTGAGAGTCCAGGCAATCAGTAAGCCGCTGGCGATTAGGATCGCGAGGTAAGCAGGCCACCTTTTTGCAGGCAATCGTGCGGGACTGGTTTCACTGGAATGGGTGACCATGGTGCCTGCTGGGGATGAGCCTGAAAGGGTGATAGATAGTCAGCCTAATCAATCGTTGGTGAGGATGCGACATCAACCAGCTAGTGTTGGTGCTGATGAGAATGATCGTGATCTGTCTGGAAACGAAGTTTTGGTAAATCCAGTCGATGAATGCGAGCGTCGCCTTCACGGATTTCAATAAACTGGTCAACGTCCAGATCTTCAAAAATTTGCGTGGTGTCAGTTTTTGGCCAGTAGATCGTTATTTTTTCGATGCCAGTGGCGTTTCCCAGCCCGATTTGTTGTCGCAGCGGATTGGCACCAAAACTGCCGCCGCTGTTAACCCACTTGTAGATCGACCGGGGTTTCCCTTCCTCGAGGATATCGACCTGGATACGACTGCCGATGGCAGAGCGGTTTGACTGCTTTCCGATCAGCTTGATCCCGATCCAGTGGTGCCCAAAACCTGGATTTTCAAACAGTCCGTTGCTGAATCGATCTCCTGCATACCAGCCACCAATCTGGATGAAGATATCCTGATCACCGTCGTTGTCCAGGTCTGCAAAGGAGACACCGTGGCCTTTCTGGAGATGTCCGAATCCGCCAGCCGTGGTGACATCACTGAAGCCCTTCCCGCGATCATTATGGAACATCAGATTGGGCATCAGGGCGATGTACTCCGGGTAACCCGTGCCCAGGTAAAAGTCGAGGAAGCCGTCATTGTCCAGGTCCCCAAAATTACACCCCATCGGCTGCGTGGTTCGGGTCAGGTTCAGTTCGGCAGCCCGGTTCATGAATTGCCCGTTGCCCATGTTCTGGTAAAGGTGATCCTGGGCTGCTTTTTCCGGCAGACCGATGTAGTCAGCAGCAACGTGTTGAATGCCGATCTGGTAGCTGGGCACGAAGAGATCCAGTAAGCCATCGTTATTGAAATCCCAGAACCATGAGGCGAAGCTAGGGACGGGTGTTTGCATATCCAGGATGGCTGCCAGGTCGCTGAACGTGCCATCCTGGTTGTTGTGGTAAAGGTTGTTGGGGGCACCCATGTTGGAGACAAACAGGTCGGGCCAGCGGTCATTGTTATAGTCTCCAAAGATCACACCCTTGGTGTTGAGCGGGGGCGATCGTTTCAAGAGGCCGGCTTGGCCGGCAATATCAGTAAACGTGCCGTTTCCATTGTTGTGGAATAGTTGGCCGGGAGCGAGTTCGTTTCCAATGTAGAGATCAAGGTAACCATCCAGGTCGTAGTCAGCCCAGCTACCCGTCTGGGTTGGATGATGGACATCGCCCAGGCCGGCAGCAAAGGTGATGTCCCGGAAGTGTGCCTTGCCGTCATTCTGTAATAGTGAATTGGGTTGGATGCCATAGCCCTCGGTCCAGCCACCTCGCAGCACCAGGAAGTCCGTATCGCCATCGTTGTCGTAATCTGCCTGGATAAGATTAAGGCCACCGTAAATACCGGTGAGCCCGGCCGCAGTCGTTCGGTCGGCAAACGTTCCATCACCCTGGTTGCGAAAGAAATAGATCTGTCCCTGCGGATCCCATGTGGAGGAGACGATGTCCAGTAAACCATCATTGTCGAAATCGTCAACAATCGATCCGCCACTAAGATTGAACGAGTCCACCTTCAGTGATGAGGCGATGTTCATGAAACGAGGAAATGACTTCTGGGATTCGAAGTTCTCGCGGGGGATCAGGAATCCTGGAGGTACCTGGTCGGGATAACCGCCGATGGCCATGTAGGTAATGTTCAGAAGCCAGCGTGCCGTGTCGTGCTTCGGATTCCGCTCCAGCAACATCGAGAGGTAATTCAGTGCCTGGCGTGTATGTTCTTGTTCGACATGAATCCCATCCCCCTGGAGCGGGAACAGGCAACTGTCTGCCGAATGATGGGCAATGCAGTTTTCTGTCTCGGCAATTCGGAAGAAGGCCAGTGCCGTCATCAGTAAGATCATTTCTGATTGTTCGTCCGTAACAGCAGCAGGTGCTTGCCTGGCAATCCCGTGCGTCGCCTGGAAGTACTGTGTTGCCTCCAGGTTCTTCCCCAGGCGTAACATGTGATTGGCGACCTGCCAGTTGTACTGGAGCCGAGAAGATACCGGTGACGATTCATCCAGTTGCGCGAGATTGGCCAACGCCGTCTTGGCTTCGGAGTCACCCAGGAAGGGATCGTCCGTAGGAGTGCTGTCCCGAATAGAATCGAGTAGCGTGAGCATTTGTTGGTGACTGCGCTCGACGTCCTTTGCCGAAATGGTGGATCGCTGCCAGCGGGTCGATCCGTAAAACAACACGGCAATTGCTACAGTGCTTAATCCAAGAGTAGCCAGTGTTTTGTTCATGCGAGCGATAGGGAGAAGGTAATGCTCAGGTTTAAAATGACCTGAAGTGCTGGAAGGCGCTAATTTTCTTGAAAAAACAGAACGTCCGTCGAAACATTGAATGATTGAGCGGGTTTCATCTTAATCTAGGAGCATCGTTGGCAGGAGCTTAGTATAGAATAACCAGTTCAGTTGACTTACACTGAAAACGTGTATTTTTCCCAGCATTTATGGAGCTTGTAGACACATGAAACGATCGAAATCATCTTTGGTCTGGATAGGTGCGTTAGGTTGCATGGTTTTGATCGGAGCGGAAATTGCGGAAGCTCAAAATCGTGGGTCGCAGGGACGCGGATCTTCGCGAGGTCGTGGTGCTTCCCAGGAACGCAAGGACTCCGAGCGAGATTCATCATCCAGCAGTCGTAGTCGTGAAGACATCATGAAAGCCATCCAGGCACGGATGGCCCAGGGTCGTGGTTCCCAGGGTCGCAGCGCCCAGGGTCGTGGGGGCAATGACAGTCGTGGTGCTTCCAGTAACAGCCGTAGTCGTGAAGATATCATGAAGGCGATCCGGGAACGGATGGCCCAGGGCCGTGGTGGCAGTGATGGTCGTAGTGCCCAGGGTCGTGGCAATGATAGTCGCGGTTCCCAGGGTCGCAGCGCCCAGGGTCGTGGGGGCAATGACAGTCGCGGCGCTTCCAGTAACAGCCGTAGTCGTGAAGATATCATGAAGGCGATCCGGGAACGGATGGCCCAGGGCCGTGGTGGCAGTGATGGTCGCGGTGCCCAGGGGCGTGGCAATGATAGTCGCGGTGCCCAGGGTCGTGGTTCTTCACGAGGCCGTGGTGGCAGTGATAGTCGTGGTGCCCAGGGCCGTGGTAAGGATAGTCGTGGTGCCCAGGGCCGTGGTAATGGTGGTCCTGGCGCTCAAGGGCGTGGCGGACCCGGTCGTGGTAATGGTGGTCCCGGTGCTCAAGGGCGTGGCGGACCCGGTCGTGGTAATGGTGGTCCCGGTGCTCAAGAGCGTGGCGGACCCGGTCGTGGTAATGGTGGTCCCGGTGCTCAAGAGCGTGGCGGACCCGGTCGTGACAATGGTGGTCCCGGTGCTCAAGAGCGTGGCGGACCCGGTCGTGGCAATGGTGGTCCCGGTGCTCAAGAGCGTGGCGGACCATCCAGGGGCCGATAAGTCCAATACCTGGTAACCCAGACACCTCCTTCGGCCTCCTGTTGGTTCCTTGGCATCGTGCCGACCGACTGGAGGTCAAGGTATTTCTTGGCACTGCCAGGCTGCCTGGTCAGGCTTCCGATTCATCGCGAGCAGGTAGTGATTCAACGGGGCGGAGGCCCGCATCGACAGCTGCCTGGTGTCCTTCTCGCCAGGCAGCGGTATCCTCTGTTTGAAGCAGTTCATAATGGAGCGACTTGTAGGTGAGCGGGATGGCACCAGCCTGTCGCATTCGATAGATGGCCGGATTCGTATCGACAGCGGAACTAAAAAGGCAGTCCTCGAGGATGAAAACCTGGTACTCCTGATCCAGCAGCCCCAGCACGGATTGAAGAATGCAGACGTCGGTTTCCGTTCCGGCAACTACCAGTTGCTTGCGTTGAAGTTGCTTTAGCGCAAGTAGGATGTCAGGTTCGCCGCAGAGGTCATAGGTTTGCTTGTGGTGCACCTGTCCATGTTCAGGGAACTTTTCTTGCAGGCGTGGCAGGAGCATACCCTTGCGTGCGACGGGCTCTTCCAGGGTCGTCAGCAATGGCAGTTGCAGCCACTGGGCGACAATCAGTAATTGTTCCAGTCGCACCAGGACAGGTTCCTGGGGTCCGATCATTTGATCCACGAAAGCTGCCTGGATATCGATCAGCACCAGGGCCAGGTTGTCAGCATCTAGTTTGAGTTCAGTCATGGTTTCTTGACTTGCCAGGGATTCCCTGTGTGGTGTTGATGATCACGTGGAAAGACGCATGGTGCTGGGTACCATGATAGGCTGGCGATCCAGTTTTCCCAAGTATTTGATTCTTTCGGGCCTTTTAGGGTAGTTGGGTGGCAACTTGATTGGTAAGTCCTTGCGATGAGCAACAAGCATGGGATAATGGTGAGGTTGTTCCCAGGCTGTGGGAACCGTTCTTTTTTGAATTCAAGATTGTTCTCCATTCTCCAGGAGCAGTGTGATGCGGACTTCGATAGGTAGGATTACGGGTAACTCGCTGGTTGTCTTGTTGCTGAGTTTCTCGGTGATCGTTTTACTGGATCGCATCAGTGTCGAGTCGGCACAGGCTGCCAGTCCTGCGGAAGATGCAGCTGGCATCATCAAGGCGACGGGAGTCGATGGGGGACTGGTTGTCCACCTGGGTTGTGGTAGTGGCGAGTTGACCGCTGCCTTGCAAAGGAACTCCCGTTACCAGGTACACGGGTTAGATCGTCAACCGCAGAACGTGCAGCGTGCTCGTCAGCATATCCAGTCCCGTGGTATCTACGGTGAAGTCTCGGTGGATCAGCTACGTGGTAAGGAATTGCCCTACACCGATAACCTGGTGAACCTGGTCGTGGTTGAAAGCAGCCAGGGGGTCACACAGGCGGAAGTAATGCGTGTCCTGGTTCCCCTGGGTGTGGCCTACGTCAAGGAAGGTGACCAGTGGCAACGACACGTGAAACCTCGTTCGAAAGAGTTGGATGAGTGGACGCATTACCTGTATGACTCCAGCGGTAACGCGGTGGCACACGATACGGTGGTTGGTCCACCACGGCACCTGCAGTGGGTAGGAAGTCCTCGTTGGTCCCGGCATCACGATCGCATGGCGAGCATGAGTGCACTGGTTGCTTCCGGTGGCAAGATTTTTTACATCATGGACGAGGGATCACGCATCTCGATTCAACTGCCTCCTCGCTGGACATTGATTTGTCGCGACGCGTTCAATGGCGTCATTCTCTGGAAACACCCGATTACCGATTGGCAGAATCACCTTTGGCCTCTGAAGAGTGGTCCCACTCAATTAACTCGCAGGCTGGTTGTCACGGCAGATCGGGTTTACGTGACCCTGGGCCTGCACGCTCCATTAACCGAATTGGATGCTTCCACCGGTAAGGTTCTGCAAACCTACGAGGGAACCAAGACAACCGAGGAAGTCATTACCCGTGATGGGATCCATTACCTGTTGGTCAACGATGGTGATACCGAGGTTGCTAAGTATGCACCGGGGCTAAACCTGGGTGATCAACGTCGCGTGGCGACCGAGTTCCAGTGGAATGGTAAGCCGCGTACGGTGATGGCCGTGGAAGCCAAAAGCGGACGGATCCTGTGGCGATACAAGAGCTCGGTTGCACCGTTGACTCTGACCGCGCAGCAGGACCGTGTCCTGTTTCATGATGGTGAAAAGGTTGTTTGCCTGGATAAGACCAGTGGTAAAGCAGCCTGGTCCTCGGTCCCGGCGCCACGACGTTCCGCCGTGACCATGAATTTCGGTCCCAAGCTGGTGTTGTACAAGGATGTTGTCTTGTACGCCGGTGGAGATCGCAAGATGCAGGTCTTTGAACTCAAGACGGGCAAGCAACTCTGGACCGCTCCGCATGCCCAGTCCGGTTACCAGTCCCCGGAAGACCTGTTGGTTGCGGGTGGCCTGGTCTGGTCAGCCCCGACCACGCAGGGTCGGCAATCAGGTACCTTTACCGGGCGCGACCCCTGGACGGGAAAAGTCGTCAGGGAGTTCTCCCCGAACGTCAGCACCTACTGGTTCCACCATCGCTGTTATATCGCCAAGGCGACTGACAAGTTCCTGATGACCTCGCGCACAGGGATTGAATTCGTCGACCATGCCCAGAAGAACTGGGACATTAATCACTGGGTCCGTGGAGGCTGCCTGTATGGCATCATGCCCTGTAATGGAATGGTCTATGCACCGCCGCATGATTGTGCCTGTTACCCGGAAGCCAAGTTGTACGGGATGAATGCCCTGGCACCGGCTGCTCCCAGCCGCCAGGTTACCGAGAGAACTCCAGAAGCAGATCGGTTACAGAAAGGACCTGCTTATGGGCAGAACCTGGCACAACCGGTCGGGCGGAATGACTGGCCCACGTTTCGAGGCAACACGGAACGCAGTGGGTTCACGCGACAGGAAATGGCCACGGACCTGGCCCAGGACTGGCAGACCAGCCTGGGTGGGCGACTGAGTAGCGTGGCGATCGCCGGGGACAAGTTGTTCGTGGCCCAGATCGATGCCCATACGGTCCATGCCCTGGATGCCGCGACGGGAAAGAAAGCCTGGAGCTATACCACCGGTGGCCGCGTGGATTCACCACCCACCTTTCATGATGGACGTGTCCTGTTCGGTTCCGCCGATGGTTGCGTTTACTGCTTGCGAGCCAGTGATGGTGAACTGATCTGGCGATTCCAGGCGGCTCCCCAGGATCGACGCCTGATGGCCTTTGAGCAACTGGAATCAGTCTGGCCTGTGCATGGAAATGTCCTGGTTTACGATAACCAGGCGTACTTCGTTGCTGGGCGTTCGGCTTTCCTGGATGGTGGTCTCAAGTGGTACAAGCTGGATGTTGCCACGGGACGCAAGGTTTCAGAAATCGATATGAACGAAAAAGACCCCGAAACGGGTAAGAACCTGCAGTCTAATATCCAGGTGCTGAACATGCCGGTCGGTTTGCCCGATATCCTGGCCAGTGATGGTAGCTACGTTTACATGCGATCGCAGCGATTTGATTTTGAGGGTAAGCGAGAAGAAATTGGCCCTCATTCCGGGGTTCCTGCTGAACAGGGAGCTGCCCAGACCGGTGATGGTGTTCACCTGTTTTCACCAACCGGTTATCTCGACGGCAGCTGGTTTCACCGGGCCTACTGGGTTTACGGACGCAGCTTTGCCGGAGGCCATGCCGGTTATTACCAGGCGGCTAAGCATGCTCCCTCGGGACGGATTATTGTTTGTGATGACTCCAATGTTTATGGATTCGGTCGTAAACCCGAGTACCTGAAGTGGACCACGACGCTGGAGCACCAGCTTTTTTCCACGTCGAAGGAAGCACCGGAAATCCAGAAAAGTGCCAAAGGCGGCGGATCGTTGGTTCAGGTGAAGCGATCAGCCAGCCTCAATCCAGCGGGCAAGGCCATCACGGTCGAGGCCTGGGCGAACCCCGCCAAGAACGCTGGCGTGGTAGTCGCTCATGGTGGACCCAGTATCGGTTACGCGCTGAGCGTGCAAAAAGGAAAACCTTGCTTCACGGTTCGTGTTAATAGCAAGGTTTACGAGGTCACGGGACTCAAGCGTATCTTGAAGCAGTGGTCGCACCTGGTTGGCATGCTGACAGCAGAGAAGGAACTGCGGCTGTATGTGAATGGCCAACTGGTGGCCAGCGGTAAGGCGGCGGGATTGATTGGAGGGGATCCTGTGCAGGGCCTGGAAATTGGTGCAGACCTGGGCGGTAGCGTGGGGAATTACCAGGCACCGTTTGCCTTCACGGGTGTTATTGACGAGGTACGTGTTTACCATGGGACACTGACCGATGCCGAAATCAGGACCCATCATCGAGAACCCGGTAGCGTGGTAGCCGGCCAGGCCAAGCTGGTCCTGGCCCACTCCTTGGAAGAGGGTAAGGCACAAGACAGCTCTGGCAACAAGAACCATGGAGCAGTGGTGGGTACGAAGGCCGATGCGGGTAAGCTGAAGCAAGGTCTGCGGTTTACTGGTAAGTCTGGTGGCAATAGCCAGGGTGGATCGTTTGTTAAGCCTCATTGGACCGAGGAAATACCGGTCTTCGTGCGGGCGATGGTGCTGGCCAACAAGACCCTGTTCGTGGCGGGCCCCCCCGATCTCATGGACGAGGAAGATACCTTTGAAAAACTAGTGAAACGTGATGCCAAGGTGCAGTCGATCCTGGTGAAACAGGACAAGGTACTGGCCGGCAGCGAGGGAGCCCTGTTACGAGCGGTTTCTGCAGAAAGCGGGGAATCGCTCTCTGAATTGAAGCTGCCTGGGTTGCCCGTCTGGGATGGGATGGCGATTGCCAATGGCTACATCTACATCGCGACGGAGGATGGTACCGTGTTACGTTTGAAAGCGCGTGAATAGCCTCACTCCGGGGAATTTGAAGCCATGTTAAGTGTTGCTCCAGGGGCCACTTATCGGTAGGCTGTGAGGCTTCGATTGTCCGCGCCTTCCTGGTACCTCTCCGTCCAAGTCTGCCCTGCATGGATTCCTTACCCGCCCCATCTTCCAAGCGCCTCTATGGCCGCACCTTTGTGATTGCGGTTGTCAGTCAATCGGTGTTCGTGATGGGTAATACTTTGATGACCCATCATGCCCGGTGGGTGAAAGCGCTGGGCGGTAGCGAGACGGATGTGGGCAAGGTCCTGGGTTTTGGAGCCGTGATTGGGCTGCTGGTACGCCCCTGGATGGCGCAGTGGATCAACCGGATTGGTGCCCGCAACATGTGGGGTATTGGTTACCTGGTTTTTGGCGTGGGTGCGTTGTGCAATATTTTCCTGGATGAGCTGAACTGGACGGTCTATGCGATCCGATCGATCTTTGTCTTTGGGAGTTCGATTGTCTTTGCCAGTAGCCTGACCTATGTCACGCAAATATCACCCCGTGAACGACGTACCGAGGCGATTGGCATCGTCGGGGCTGGTGGCTTTATCGGTATGCTGGTGGGCCCCGCCCTCGGAGACATGTTGATTGGCAGTCCGAACCCGGCCGCGGGAAATTTTTTCAGTCTTTTCATCCTGGCAGGTTTGTTCATGGTTTTACCCGGTTGCCTGTTGACCCTCTTACCACCGACACGACTGTCGGAAGCACCGGCTGCCGTGAGCTTGAAAGACTTCCTGAATACGATCCAGCGTCACTGGCCGGGAACGATCCTGTTGGTCGACATTGCTTTTGGATTATGCATGACGATTCCCTTTGGTTTCCTGGCGACCTTTATCGACGTGGAGCAACTGGCGATACCCGGTGTTCCCGTGATTGGTCTTTATTTCTGGAGTTATGCCGGCTGGGGGCTGACCGTGCGAGTTGCGTTGCGTAAGTTGCCGGATCAGGTGGGGCGTCGCAAGGTGTTACTGGTGGGCATGCTGTTCATGTCGGCAGGCCTCTTTTCTTACTCCCTGGTCGATAGCGGCCATCCCTGGTTGATCATGGTACCGGCATTGATCTGTGGTACGGGGCATGCACTGATGTTCCATACGATGACTGCCCTGACGATGGAACGGTTTCCCTACGAGGTTCGGGGAACGGGATCGTCTTTTGCACTCATGGCACTGGAAACCGGTACGATTTGCGGGGCTCCCATCCTGGGCATGATCGCGGAACACAGTTACGACAGGATGTTCGTCGTGATGGGCATTTTTGTTGGCAGCGTGGCCTTGCTTTACTTCTGTTCAAGTCTACCCGTGTGGCGAGAACGTGCCCGGTCAAGAGATGAGCAACTGACGTTTTAGCCTGCGGGGCGCCGGCTGACGTTCGCTGTTTCCGAAAGATGGAGCACGTCACCCTGGCGTACCGTGCAGACAGGTATCCATTCGATGGCTTCTCGCTGGTTGCCACAGGCATCGGAAAAAACAACCGGCTGCTCAGAGGTTTGTAGTGCGACCAGGTCGGCAACGGCACCTGGCCGCAGGCACCCCAGTGTTTCTGAGGATTGCAGGATAGCCGCTGGTCGCGTCGTGACTGCGGTGAAGATGTCGGCCGGTTTCATGCCCGCTGCCCTTAACTTGGACATGGTTCGGGGCAACGTGTGAACCTCTTGATGTGCAAGGTGCTGCACGTGCAGGTCGGTTGAGATGGTATCGGGTAGGAACCCCTCGGCAATGGCCGCGCTGGCGACCTCGAAGTCGAAGGCTGCGCCTCCATGGCCTACATCAAACAGGATTCCCCGTTGGCGAGCTTCCCGGATGGCGGAATGGACAGTACCCTCTGCCATGATGTTGTGGGGTTGGCTGCGAAAACAGTAGGTCACGATGTCTCCGGGTCGCAGCAATTCCATTTGTTCACGAAAGGCCCAGTCTTCCGGGGGCCGCATTCCATAGAGTAGTGGCAGGTTCGTCTCCTCGGCAATCTGCAGGCCCCGGCGCAGGACCTCGTGCGGATCAGAATTCCCACAGCAGTTGCGGCTGGTATTGACCGACACGGCTCGTACGCAGTCTCCTCCCGCATGGATGGCAGCGATGCAACGAGCGATATCGATATCGTCCAGTCTCTCGAAGCAGCCGGCTGGCGTGGACTCTGCAATCTTCGCAGGATTCATGGCCATCAGAACATGCGTTCGAGAGGCCTTGATTGTATGGTCCTGGTAGGCCTGCCAGTTGTCTGCTCCAGCATCTCCCTGGGACATGACCGTGGTGACCCCGAACGGCAGCATGTGTTCATCCGGAACAACGCCCCAGACCGATCCCTGGCAGGCAGGGTGGGCGTGCAAGTCAATCAACCCGGGGAGCAAGATGGCATCATGGAATTCCAAATGAGACACGGGCATCTTGGCAGCCAGTGATTTCACGTGGTCGATCTTACTCTGCCTGATGGCAATTTGTGCCGGACCATCCTGATCCGTGCTCTGACAAATCACCTGGGAAGCCTGGATCAAGAGTTGGGAGGCTGAATTCATGTGCAAGAAAACCAGCTAGTGGTTTATTTATAGAGGAAAGATCTTATGGAAACGCTGAATTCGTTATGGATTGCGAGCGAAAGAAGTTGAATTGTTGATTTAGTTTCAGGTACATTATCTGCAGGTGTCAAGAGAACACGCTGTTAGTTCAGGCGTCGATCCAGTTACCAGAACCCGGAAGGCCGTCTTGATGTTCACCATTCCAGGTAAAGCCGGGCGTTGCTGTGACGGTATTTCTCGTCGTGCTTTCATGCAGATTGGTGGCCTCGGTTTCGGAGGCTTGACCTTGCCTCAACTGCTGCAGGCCGAGAGTAAATCAGGTGGATCATCGCAGAAGAGCGTGATCATGGTGCTATTGCCGGGTGGTCCGTCGCACCTGGACATGTTTGATTTAAAACCGGACGCACCGGCAAATATCCGCGGTGAGTTTCAACCGATCCGTACCAACGTACCGGGTATCGAGATTTGCGAGTTGATGCCGCGCCTGGCCAAGATGGCAGACAAGCTGGTTCCGATTCGTTCGCTGGTGGGAGCCCCGGACGACCATAACGTACACTGGTGTGTGACCGGTTGGGAAACGCACCCGGAGCAAACAGGGTCCAAGGAGATTCCTGGTTATCCACCAGGGGGTTGGCCTTCGATGGGAGCCGTTGTTTCGCGCATGCAGGGCAGCGCGGTACCTGGAGTACCGGCTAACGTCGATCTTTCTCCGGACTATTATGATGCCCGGTTCGTGAAAAGTGCCGGGCTTGGCCAGGCAGGATTCCTGGGGCCGGCGCATGCGGCCATGGAAGTAGCCGCCGTGGATCGCAAAAATTTCCAGGTGCAGCAGGGTTCCATTGAACGCCTGGATGATCGAAAAACATTACTACGGGAATTCGATCGATTTCGGCGTAGCTATGATAACCGTGGTGTGATGGAACGCATGGATGTCTTCAGTGAACAGGCTTTCCAGGTGCTTACCTCGGGACGACTGGCTCATGCCCTGGATCTTTCCAAGGAAGATCCGGAAGTAAGAGCGCGTTACGGTGTCCAGTCCTCAGATTCCCCGGTTCGTGGCGGCGGTAAACACCTGGATCAATTTCTCCTGGCTCGACGTGTCATCGAGGCGGGAGCTCGTTGCGTTTCCATGGTCTTTAGTCGCTATCCCTTCGGTCGGATGCTCAAGGGTGACTACAACTGGGATTGGCACAAGGATAACTTTGCCGAAGCACGAGGTACTTTGCCGCTGCTGGACCTGGGGCTTTCCACGTTGATCCAGGACCTCGATGAACGGGGCATGCTCGATGACGTGTCGATCGTGGTCTGGGGAGAGTTCGGAAGAACGCCCAAGATCAACGCGAATGCCGGGCGCGATCACTGGTCCAAGGTGGCCGGTGCCTTGCTAGCTGGCGGTGGCATGAGGACGGGGCAGGTGATTGGAGCTACGAACCGGTTTGGCGAACATGCTCAGCAACGTCCGGTTCATTTCCGCGAGGTCTTTGCCACGCTTTATCACCAGCTGGGATTGGATTTACACCAGGCGATCTTCAAGGATCTGGCAGGTCGTCCCCTGCATGTGTTGGATGACCATCGTCCCCTGCCGGAACTCGTTTGATCCCCTGCAGTCCATGCGCTAGATTAACTCGGCAATCGGCTTACCATTGGGCAGTATTGGAATCGGTCGGCCCTCGGGAGTGACCGTGTGATGGCGAGGATCAATCCCCAGGTGCCGATAGACCGTGGCCAGTATATCTGTGGGACCAATCGGTCGCTCCGTGGGTACTTCTCCATGCTTGGTTGAGGCACCGATCACCTGGCCAACCTGCAAGCCTCCTCCGGCAAGCAGGATACTCATCAGGGACCCCCAGTGATCTCGGCCACCGGTCTTGTTGATCTTGGGCGTTCTTCCGAACTCTCCCCAGGCCAGCAAGAGGACTTTCTTATCCAGTCCGCGTTGGTAAAGATCCGTGACCAGTGCAGACAACATCTGGTCCAGCGGGGGGCCCGAGATATCCATGCCACGGCTGGGTCCGTTGGAGCCATCCGCGGGTCGCTTGTCATTGCTGATGTTGAGATGCCAGTCCCAGCAGAGAGAATCGGGTGCGGTGTTGATGGTGACGAACGTCACGCCTGCTTCGACCAGTCGTCGTGCCAGCAGGGCTGTCTGTCCCCAGCGATGTTTACCATAGAGGTTGTGGGTCGCCTTGGATTCCTGGCCCAGGTCAAATGCTCGGCGTGCTTTCCCGTTGGTAACCATGTCCAGGGCGACCTGGGTGAACTTGTCGACACCATCCAGGCGACCGTTGTTGTCAACGGCTCGTGGAATACGATCGAGCTCCTGCAGTAGCGAGCGGCGATCAGCAATCCGGTCCAGGGTGATATCGTCGGCCAGCTTCAGGTTGGCGGTGGCTTCGTTGACCTTCGAGGCCAGGAACGCGTCGCGAAAGGGGTCCTGTTCAATCAGGAAGGGAGACTGGCTGGTTCCCAGGTGCCCGGGTCCCATCACTTCCCCGATATTGGGATTGCGTGTGTGTTCCTCGGAGAGCAGGACATAGGCCGGCAGTCCCGGGTGATTAGGACCGCGAAACTTGCCAGCAATCGATCCAGTTGATGGGTGCGAGGCGACGTTGTTGGTGCCCGCGTAGCCTGTCGAGCACCAGTGGGCCGCCACGAAATGCCCGTTGGTAGTATGCGTGATGCTACGGATAATCGCTGCGCGATCGATCACCTGGGCAGTTAACGGGAGTTTTTCACAAAAGGAAATCCCGGGTAACCGTGTCGGGATGGCCTGGTAAGGTCCACGTATTTCTGCCGGAGCGTTGGGCTTGGGATCAAAGGTTTCAAATTGACTGTGCCCGCCACCGAGCCATACCTGGATGACGGCTGTGTCCTTGGCAGGCTCGGAGCTGGCTGCCTGCAACTGGAGAACCTGCTGTAGAGAAAGACCGGTACCACCTGCCAGCAGCGCTGCCTGCGAAAACTGTCGTCGGGAAAGTAAAGCGGAGGCAGGAGTTCTTGGTTTCATGGAGGGAGCCGTTGTACGGGATACCGTGTGAGAACCAGGGGCCGCCTCTATCCTAGCGAAAGAAGGGGTGAGATTTAACTCCATTCATTCTTTTTTTTTATTTTTCACTAAGCTGGGCGTTTCTTGCGGCCGCTCAGCAGAAAGATGATAATAGGTTATGTCAGCTAACCCCGGGAAACACGATGTCTGAATTTTCTCCCTTCCAGGAAACTGTCCTGGCCAATGGATATAAAATGGTCGATGGTGTCGAAATGAATCGACGCTTCGGGGACCGGTTTGCCGTCGTCAATCCGTGGTTTAAGAAGCACGTGGCGGTAGGAGAATTCGTGGAGGTCAGGATTGATTCCGATCGGTTCTCGGCACACCCGGATGCAGATCCAGCATGTTCCTGTGAACTGTGTGGCGAGGAAGCGAGCAGCCCGATCCTCTCGCATGAACATCCCCTGTCCCTGCTGGATGTTCCTCGCCAAAAAGTTCCTTCACGTGGTTGGGGTGAAGAATTCTGGGTGCGTATTACTGCTCGCCAGGATGATTACTTGCGTGGCGTGATTGACAACTATCTTTATGAGTCCAGGTTGCATGGAATCGACCAGGGTGATGAAATCGTTTTCCAGGAAGCACATATCCTGAGTGTACATGCGGCGCACAACCGGGATATCATGTTTCGCCTGGAGGATGAAGATTGCCAGGAGTTTGGCCAGTGGCTGATGGATCGCCGTGACCAGGACGACTAGGGTTCAGGTGCCGAGATCCGGGTCCAGCGGATAGACAGGGCGTCGCAAGCGGTCGTACTGGAAGCATTGGAAATCCGGTCGGTGAATGCCTGGTGTGTCGGCATCGAAAATAGTGTCCGCCAGCGGGCCCAGGTCGGCCCGGAAATGAACGGCACTCTTGACCACCAGTAACCGCCTGGTGCGTGGATCGATATCAACAATCCGCAACATGTCACGGTCCAGGAGTTGCCTGCGGTAGGTGGAGACCACGATCTCGACTCCTCCGACGACCAGGACCGCCATTGGACCGAATTCCCCGGGTAGCCCCTGCATCATGGCACCGTGATGAATGTACTGTCCATCGCTCAGGGTCCGTACGCGGGCACGGGTGGTGACGGGAGCACCATGTTGATCGTCGGTTTTGCCCCCAATCACGGCATCGATCTCAGCACCGATACCAGCGGCGTGAGCCTGGGCAGCCGTTTCCGGATCATGAAGTACGCCCACGACACCCCCCTGGAAATCGGCGGCCAGCATTGCCTGCAGCGCTACCGTACCATCGCAGGGTGCACCGCCACCAGGATTGTCAGATCCATCGGCAAAGATTACCAGTCCCTCGTCCTGTTGCGAGGCGTATTGCATGGCGTCTTCAATGGAGGTTAACTGTGGCTGCAGCTGATCACGTAATTCCCAGATACGGTCTGCCAGTTCGCTTACCTTTTGCTCGGCCAGTTCCGGATCACCATCACTGGTCACCAAAACGCTGACTCCGGCGTCGTGAATGTCCGCAAAAGGGAAGCCCATCGAGACCGTGGCGGTCAGGATTCCAGGTTCTGCCTCCATGGCGAAAACCGTTTCCATCAGGCTAATCATTGGTTCTCGTAACGTGCACTGCATCGGAGGCATGGTGAGTAGCGGTAGTTGTCGAAAAGACTGGCAGGGACGCACTTCTTCCCGGATGATCCTGGCGAGTAGCTGGATCGCCTCGTCACCGCGTTCACGCATATCGACATGGGGGTACGTGTCAAAGCCGATAATCACGTCGGCTTGTTCGGACATCCGGGGAGTGATGTTGGCATGCAGGTCGAGCGTGACGACCAGTGGAATATCCGGACCGATCATCTCGCGAACGGCGGTAATGAAATGTCCCTCGGCATCGTCGTACTGCTCCGTGCACATGGCTCCATGCAGATCGAGTGCGACCCCGTCCACCGGCAGCACCTTGCTTAATCGCTCCAGGAACAGGCCCAGCATCCGGTCGTAGGCCGCCTGTTCAACACGCCCGGATGGTTGGGCGCGGGCAGAAAGCAAGGGTAATAGTTCAATGTCCGCCTGGTGAGCGCCCTGCAGATATCCACCATGGATGGTGCCGGTGTCTGCGAAACGTTCCTCGATGACGACACCACCGGAAAAATCAGGGCCGCAACCACTGTCCCGCTGGAAGTCCGCCAGCGTCGTGGGAACGTCGGAAAAGGTGTTCGTTTCGTGTTGAATACCACCGGAGGCAATTTTCATGACACCACACCTGTTCCTGGAAGGAGTAAGGAAACGAATCGAGCCGATTAGAGCGGAGAAATGGCAGCTCACAAGAGGGGATTGTAGAAAACGGGATCGTCCAACAGGACCAGTCTTTGCTTGTGCCCGTGCAGCCTCTATCATCAGCATGGAAATAGAGGATGTCGTATCCGTCGATTTAAGGAGAATCCTGCCATGGGCACGAGCGGTCAAAAGCGTTTCACGGTTCTTTTAATGATTGGCCTGTTGGGGTCCCTGGGTCGATTCGGCGCGCCAACCGCGGGGACCGATTTGCTGCAGGCAGCGGAACCGACTGCCGACGGAGATTGGTTCCAGTTCCTGGGGCCTGATCGCAATGGTGTTTCCCGAGAGTCGGGTTTGATGAAATCCTGGCCAACCGGTGGTCCCAAACGTGTCTGGCAGGTTGCTGGCGGGGTCGGCATGTCGGGCATGGTGATTTCCCAGGGGAAACTCTACACGCTGGTGCAACGGGAAGGAAAGCAGTGGGCCGTGGCCCTGGAGGCAGCCACGGGTAAAGTGCAGTGGCAAACCGCGCTAGCCGCCGCCTACAAGAACCAGATGGGAGATGGTCCACGGGCCACGCCGGTTGTCTCGCAGGGACACCTGTACGTCTTTACCGGTGAAGGGATCCTGGCAGCGCTCAGTATCAGCGATGGCACGGTTGCCTGGAGCCAGGACACGGTCAAGCAGCACCGTGGCAAGATCGCTGCTTATGGGATGGTCAGTTCCCCGCTGCTGGTGGGAGACCTGGTCGTGGTCACCGTGGGTGCGCCGACGGCTACCGTGGCAGCGTACGAGCGAAAGAGCGGCAAGCTAGCCTGGACCGCCGGGACAACGGGAACGGCCGGTTATTCCTCCGCCGCTCTTTTGAAATTGGGAGGTCAGCAGCAGGTGGTCGTGTTTGGTGGAAAAGCAGCCCTGGGTATCGCACCTAAAACCGGTAAGCAGCTTTGGACCTATCCCTACGTGACCGATTACGACTGTAATATTGCCACGCCGTTGGCCCACGAGGGGAACCTGTTTCTCTCGGCCGGGGAAAACCATGGAAGCGTGATGTTGTCCCTGAAGCCAGCAGCGGACGGATTCCAGCTGACCGAGAAATGGGAGTCGCAGGGTGCTGCCAGCGTGATCCGTAACGAATGGCAAACTTCCATTTTGCTAAATGGATATCTCTACGGTTTCGATAACGTGGGGAGCGCCGGACCTGTTACCCATTTGACGTGCGTGGAGGCTGCCACGGGAAAACGTATGTGGCGGGAAATCCGTTTTGGAAAAGGAAACTTGCTGGCAGCGGACGGTAAACTGTTTATCGTCACCATGAAAGGTGAACTGGTGGTCGTCCAGGCCACGCCAACCCAGTACAAGGAACTGGGACGATCGGTTGTCATGGATCGGACCCGGCAGACCCCCGCACTTTCCCACGGCCACCTTTTCCTGAGAGATGACAAGAACATCATTTGCCTCGATGTTCGCCAGCGTTGAACATCTTTATCACGTTCATAACCGGAAGGTACCCATGATCACTCTAGCCGGCCATAACGCACTCATTACCGGTTCTACCAAGGGAGTTGGCCAGGCGATTGCCTGTGCCATGGCCGAGGCAGGGGCGAACGTGGTGATCCATGGACGTCAAATGAGTGAGGCAGCCCAGCAGACGCTTGATCGCTGTCGCCAGGCTGGGGTGCAGGCAGAATTTATCACGGGTGACCTGTCCGCAGACACCGAGACTGCCGTGGAGGATGTTTTCCAGCAGGCAATGGCTGCGAATCCCAATATTGACATCCTGGTGAATAATGCCGGAACGTATATCGATCAGCCATTCCTGGAGATGGATCTTGAGACGTTCGACAAGACCATGAAGTTGAATGTCTATTCCTGTTTTTTCCTGACCCAGCGTTTTGCTCGCCAGTGGGTTCCAGCAGAGGTGAACGGCCGCGTGCTGTTTATCGGATCGATCAATGGGCGACTGGCAGAAGAAGTACACGCGGCTTACGACTCCTCGAAGGGAGCCGTGGAAGCCATGGTCAAGTCGCTCTGCGTTTCCCTGGCGCCTCATAATATTCGTGTCAATGGATTGGCGCCTGGGCTGGTCTACACGCCCCTGACAGCGCCGGCACTAGACCAACCGGAATTCATGAAATGGATGCAGCTGCATACTCCTAACGGGCAGGTTCCCGGACCCGAGGTATGTGGTGATGGCGCCGTTTACCTGTGCAGCGATGCTGCCGTTCACGTGCATGGCCAGATGCTGCTGGTCGATGGCGGTATGAGTATCTGGCAACAGCCGGACCTGCCGGCAACGGATTAAGAGACACCACGTAACGGCTGATCAGGATTCGAGGTATTGCAAGGTTTCTTCCAGGCTAACCACGTCGGAAAAACGTGCCTGGATATCAGCCAGTGTAAACACATGGGCCACCGCGGAGCGATCTCCCACGCAGTCCGAGATGATCACGGGGCGAAACCGAAAACTCTTGGCGTCGGTGGCGGTGCTGCGAATGCAGGCGCTGGTGCTGCAACCCGTGATCAAGAGAGTATCGATACCGTGCTCGATCAAGTAGGCTGCCAGGTGTGTGCCAAAGAAGGCGCTGGCATTTTCTTTTTCGATCACCAGGTCCTCGGGACAGGGAACGACTCGCTCGTCCAGTTGGCAGGCGCGTTCATCCCAGGTGCGATAGGACTCGGAAAGATCGGCTGCGGACTTGAATGGCTGGTCACCACTTTGTGGTCGATAGGGACTGGTTGTGTAAATAATGGGGATGTCCCGGGAACGGGCCACTTCCAGTAAGCGGGCCGTGTTTTCCACGGGAGCATCAAGCCGCGCGGAACCACCGGCGTAGGAGTCATCCGTCCAGCCGTAAGCAAAATCAACCACCACGATTGCCAGCTTCTTGCCGAAACCGAATCGGTCCTGAAAAATACCGCGATCCTGGTAATAACTTTCCATTGTCTTCATGGCATCCGCCATCATGGCAGCGGCCTGGTCATTGTCGGGATACATGGTCGTGTTCCTTGTAAGAGTGACTACTGGAGAGAGGCGAGCAGGCTGTCACGGTCCAGTCCTGCGATTCCCAATACCTCCGGCGTGCGGGCTGTGGCCCAGAAATCGGTATCCAACAGGTTGCCGATTAGATCTACCAGTGAACGCATGACCGGGCAGGAAACACCCAGTTGCTCACCCAGGCTTGCCCAGGCGGCTAATCCGTACGGGACGTCCTCGGTGAGCCAGCGCGTTTCCAGGACTCCGGGAGCTTTTAATGCGGTCAGCATGGCACTGCCGCTGATCGTCGTTTCCAGGTCACCCGGAGGACCAAAACCGGCAGCATGGAAGGCCTTGTCTACCGGTAACAAATCGTTGCCCAGTGCTGTACCAATGGCGCGACGTTCCCGGTCCACGGCATAGATTAAGCGACAGACACTGGGAGTAATTCCCTCGTTGTAGAAGTAAAAATCGCCGTCACTTTTCTCGATTCGACCGGCGTTGAGAAGAACTCCAGCAGGATGAACCACGGGATTCATGGCAGCCAATCCGCATTCCACCACGTGTTCGTAAAGCTGCACACCGGGGAACCAGCGATCCAGCAATTGTTGGACTCGGTCACCTTCCCGGGATGGCATCACGCCCAGCCCCAGCCCATTCACGACACCCCAGATGTGAGCCGATGTGGGCGTCATCTTGCGACAGACGTAGGGAGCCGTGTCGGTCTCGGCCAGTATGATATCTTCCGGGGCTCCATGTTCACGAAGGATCCGTGCAAACTCCAGGCTGCCCAGGGTTCCGGGCATGAGAACTACGATCTGGCCACTTTTCAAGTGAGGGGCGCAGGCTTCTGCAAAAGCCGCATGACCGTAGGCTGGAATGATCAGCAGGTTTAACTCGTTGCTTGCCAGGCCGATCGAGAAGTCCGTGGTGACACATTCCAGTGTGGCCGTGTCCTGTCCGGCGACACCATCCAGTTGGACCTGGCGGGTGTCCTGGATGGGTTCGACCATGTGGGCAAAGGAAGGGATCTCGCAAAGCGTTACGACAGCGCCGTCCAGTTGCAGCTTGGCAGCCACGGAAAAGGCCGTGTTGCCTCCTCCCAGGATCGTGATTCCATTCTCGGCCATTACTCGTCATCTCCCTGGGTAGGCATCCGGGTGAACTTTTGCAGGCTGGGACAATCCGCGGGCACCATGCCGTCTTTACCACCCGCCGAATAGACGACTTCACTGACGTAGAGGTCGCCAAAGGGGTCCAGCCAGAGGTCATGGGCGGCAAAAAAGTCGCCGGGAGATCCTGGGTTTTCCCCACCACCCCAGCGAGCCAAGAGTTCACCGGTGGAGGAAAAGATACTCATTCGCGAGCCCACGGGTTCTTTCGCAGGTTCGACAAAAGGAAACATGCCAGCAATAGTTCCCAGTTCTGCCACCCAGAGATTCCCATCATCATCGACGACCAGTTGTGTAGGACGCACGACGTGGTCCCACGTATCGACGAGGGTACCGTCCGGGGTGAAAAACTGCAGCCGACTGTTCTCGCGGTCGGCCACGATCACCTGTCCCTGGTGATCCACCGCGATTCCATGTGGCACATTGAACTGGCCAGGACCATCTCCGGGTTCACCCCAGGACTGGATCAAGTCGCCCGTGGCGGTGAAACGATGCACCCGGGCATTGCCGTAGCCATCTGCCACGTACAGTTCTCCGCTGGGTGCAACGGCCAGGTTGGTCGGAATATTATAGGGTCCGTAACCAGGTTGAATCGTGCGAAAGTCCATCCCTTCGACACCTGTCTCCGCTGGAGTTCCACAGGGGCCCACGTCCATTAAAAGGGTTCCGTCAAGCGAATATTTTCGCACGGTATGACCCAGATCATCGGTCAGAAACAGGTTGTCATCCTGGTCGATGATGATTCCGTGCGGACGATTGAACAAATCCTGTCCCCATCCCCCCAGGAAACTGCCATCTCGATCCAGGATCACGATAGGCAAGGGACCCCGGTTGAAGACATAGACCCGCCCCTGGGAGTCGGCTGCCACGCCAACCGCTTCCTGCCACTGGGCCTCCGGTGGTACCTGGGGCCAGGCGTTGTCCGCCTGGAACTGAAACGTGGCATTACCGACGATCGTTGGTTCAGTCATAGCTTTCTCCCTGGTGCCTGTCTTCATGGATGACAGGCGTGGCTGCATCAATAAAGAAACTGCAAATGGTGGAAATCGCAAACAGTCCGGCACAGGTATAGAACATGTGTGCCCAGCTATACTCGGTCGATATCCAGATTAGCAGGATCGGGGAAACGGCTGCTCCCAGGTTGCCCCACATGTTTCCAAATCCCAGGATGGATCCAACGTGTTTACCACCGACATCCTGGGTAAAGGCCCACGTCGCCGGAACACTGAAATCGACCCAGAAGGCCACCGTTGCCATCATCGCGGTAACGGCCCAGGGTGAATGCAGTAGCGGACAGATTGCGAATGCCAGGATGCAAATGGTGTTGGCCACGATCCACGGAATACGGCGGGCCCAGCGGACACCGACACGTGAAACCAGGCGATCGGTCACTTGGCCCCCGGACAGCATCCCGGGAAAGCCAACCAGGAAGGGAATCATGATCATCACGCCCCGCTGCAGGATCGGGACCTGGTGCTGTTCCATCAGGTAGGTGGGAAACCAGGTGCCAATAAAGAGCCAACCAATGTTGACCCCGACCTGGGACAGACTCGATAGCCAGAGGCTGGGGCTGCAAAGGATGTCACTCCAGGGAATGCCGCCCACGTCCTCCTTGAGATCCGATTCCGGTTCCTCCGTGATCAATTCGATTTCTGCCGCATTGCAGCGGGGATGAACCTGGGGTCGATCTCGCACGACGATCCAGAACAGCCCTGCCACGACCAGTCCCAGGCTGCCGTACAGCCAGAGTACTGGACGCCAACTTTTCATGTAGGTTCGCTGGATCTCGAGGGGGAACAGGGATTCCAGCAGGAAGCGATTAAACTTCCGGGAATCGGCCTCGGTGAGTTGTTCGTTATTTTTCAAACGCTTGATGCAGTTTGTTGCAAAGCGGTCCATGTTCTTGATGCGCAGGAAAGCATCCGCTGAGAAGAAGGTAGGATTCTCGATCGTTCGGTTGAAACTGCTGGCAATGACTGGTCGTGTTTCAGCTGTGTCCGTCGCGGTGAATTCTATGAGCCTCCAGGTCTCGACTCGCTCCTGGAGTTCAGGTGAGCTGTGTTGATAGACATGCAGGTAGGCCTGCTGGCCTTCCTTGTCCCGCTCGGAAAGTTTTTTCAGGATCGCGGGGCTGTCGAGAACCGTCGCTGGCTCCAGCAACGGAGACTGGTCAGCTGCCACGAAGGAGACGATGAGCATGGCGGTCAAGACAGGAGCGATGGCGCCGCCGATGCGTCCACCCAGGCAGATCACGCTACTGGCCGCCCCACGTCCCAGGGGTGGGATCCAGCGGCTGACGATACTCGAACTGGTGGGGAAGGCCCCGGCCTGGCCAAGCCCGTATGCCGCCCGCATCGCCACCAGCATGATAAATCCGTTGACCATTCCCATCATGGCGGTAAAGAACGACCAGCCGAGGATGTAGATGGTCATCATTCTGCGAGCACCGAAGCGGTCGGCCAGCCAGCCAGCGGGTACCTGGGCGAGTGCATAGGGCCAGAAGAAGGCGCTCATGAAGATGCCCATCTGCTGTTTCGAGAGCCCCAGGTCTTGCCGAATGAAAGGTTCGGCAATCCCGATACAGAAGCGATCCAGGTAGAGCAGTACTCCCATCAAGGTCGATACCGCAATGACACCGTAACGGATACGAGTGGGTCGGGATGCGAGGGTGCTATGCATGGGTGCCGATCGGAAACAGGGTTCGTTCAATTAATCCCGGTGGGTCATATCGGATCAGATAGTTTACCTGATCCGCTTCCCTTCTGCCTGCAGGTAAGCGTTGTGCCTGGGATTGGTTCGATCGGCATTGATTTTTTCGCGATTTCTGTCCGGTTTTTGTCGGGACGACGTTTGATTCTTTAGAGGGGGATTTTAATCGTCTGTTACGTCTCCTGGATCAGTCGCTGGAATGGCATGACAGCAGGCTGTTTCAGGAGTGTTTCCAGGTACTTTCAGGAACCTATTCATCAAGAGGAGTCCGTAATATGAAAAATTCAAAGAGTTTCACGATGGCTGCCATCGCCCTGTTTGCCTTCCTGTTGACTACCGTGACAGAGGAAGTCCAGGGGCAGGTGATCAGGATGTATCGTGGTTCGATCAAGGATCACATGGTCAAGCCGCCTCGCCTGAAGAAACGACCACCATTGAGTGTGCCGGATGGCTTGCTGGAGGTTTCGCAGGAACACCTGCTCAAGAAAGTTCCACCCTGTGATCTGGGACCTGTTTCTGCCGCTGAACGCATTGGTATCGCCCCACTTCCCTCTCCGATGCCACGTCCCGAAGTGGGCCATCGTGGGTTCGATCCCGGCCCCATTGGCAGTGCTCCCTTGCTGGACGAGCTGTTGGACATGTACACGGACGCGGTTCGCCGAAACGATTACCGTGCCGCGGACATGATTGAAGATTTGCTCATCCTTGTGCCGGAGTTTTAAGGGCAACGATCTTCCACGGGAAGGTGTTTTTCGAGTGGACAGGAGTCGTGGCCTCATGGGCTGCGACTCCTGTTTTTTATAGGTTCAGCATGTCTCGGCAGGCGATCATTATCGGCTATGCAGGAGAATATGGGGATTCCGGTTGCTGGCGGTCTCGATCGCGTTTGTAAATAAAAAAAGAAATCCTGTGACCATTGGAAATCTTTCCGGTAGAGAAGGGCAGTGGGATGAACGCAGCAGCTCATGGTACCCCGCCTTGTAACGGACAGCGGATGATCGAAAGGTTGCTATGTTCTCCAGTCTTCCAGGAGTAACCAATAAGGAGTCAGACGGATGAATACATTACGATATCGGATCACGGTACTGTCGCTTTTAACCACGTTCGTGTTGGGAATGCTGACGGCTGGGGCGCAAGCTCAAACGCGCCTGGATATTCGTGCTGCCAGCAAGGCCGAGTTTAAAAAACGGTCGAGCCGAATGGATGAATCGAAATATAAATTGCCCGAATGGTGGATCGAAGTCCCCAAAGGAGGATTGCCGAAAGTAGGTTTTCCGAATCACGAACGCGTTGGTATTTCACCGATTCCGACTCCCATTCCGCATCCTGTCTCGCACTACGAACGCGTCGGAATTTCACCGATTCCGACTCCCATTCC
>Ga0163108_10000337_pt1 | contig 35027 bp, 32 predicted proteins | sample Fk1155metaG_FD_109644 | JGI IMG/M metagenome (GOLD analysis project Ga0163108, IMG submission 109644) | Marine microbial communities from the Central Pacific Ocean - Fk160115 155m metaG | ecosystem: Environmental > Aquatic > Marine > Oceanic > Photic zone | place: The Central Pacific Ocean...
ATTGTCGCTTGCATAGCTTATCGACTTCTCGTGACCGGTAAAACCAGCGCCCGTGATGGGATCTAATAGACCCCGAGGTCAAAAATTGTGGATCCTGGACAATCCGACGATAGCGTCATTGTGGCAATGATGGAAGAACCACGCTTCGATAAACTGTCGGGCTTCTTCAATTTGCTCAGGCATCTGCGCTGACTCAGCCATCGTGCTCTCGCTTAGCGTAGTTTCCGAAAACGCGGGTGATGCTAACTGTGTGCCATTTCAATTTTATTAATACAATATGGTCCTCAATTCCCAAAGTCGATTGGTGGCCACGTTTCATCGTAGGACAATATTAGACTAGGCGATGGACTTTATTTTCTGGCTCATGTCGAAAAGAGCCTGCCGTTCAGTACGCCGAAGGGCATCCTTATGTTGTGCAAAAAACCAATAATTATTGGTAATCTGCTTTCATTGGCTGGTGCCTTGTTATTTCTGACGCTGTTTTTTATTGGTCCAGATCAAAGCGCTCTAATCAATTCTTTCGGATCAAAGTGGGTTCGGGCTTACTTTAGCCCGCACCAATCTCAAACTGAAGGTCTATTGGAGGAGGTGCGTAAAGGCCAGATTGATCGGGCGAAGAAACTAGTTCAGACGAAATGGCAAAGTATTGCGAAAAAAGACAGGGTTTATCCCTTAAAAAGGAAACTACTACTTGCCATTGCAAAAGAACTGCACAGACAGGGCCAGTATGACGAACTTTACCGCTGGGCCACGCAGTGGCAAAAGTTGGATAGGCGTGATATTGATGCTATAGCTTTTTTGTATGAAGCTTTATATCGGTTGCCGGACCAGAAAATTGAAGGACTGGAGGGGCTAAAAAGGGAGTGGTGGCGCTTTCCATACAACTCAATACTTACAAGATTCTACTATGCCGCTCTGATGGAGCAGGGCCTCAAAGATGACGCAAAAGTAGTATACAAACTGGCCATTGACAAGATGCGGCTTATGTCAGACCCGGAGGAGGGTTTGATCGATCTGACTCAAGCTTTCAAGGGTTGGAAACTAACACTTTACTCAACCCCTATCCTTACAAGTGACTCGGATTATGAAAGTTATGTTAACTCACGAGAGGGTCTCGCCAGGACTTGGGAACTGATTAACGATTTTTTAAAAGGTAGGAGCCTAACTAAGTACCCAACCCAACATGGTTTGACGCCGACTCAACAGGCCAAATATTGGGTTCGCCAAGGTGCTCTTTCCAAGATCAATTTCGGCAAATTGCTTGCTGGGATGAGGAAACCTGTAAAAGTGGTCAAGACCCAGCGCCCAAGATTTATTCTTACTAACGAACATTGGCTTGGCCTAGTCATTGATCTAGATTCTAAGTTTACCGCCCTTCGCGTTGACTTACCCCCAGGGTTAAACATCCAGATAGATGCCATCAGGCTACGTATCGGATCAATTGTTCAACGCATTCCATTGGACAAGATTGAAGTCAAAAATATGGATCGGATCGGTGACGTACTGAGCACTGCACACAGCGCGGATCCATATCTTTCTTTTTCAGTGCAGGATTCTCTGAGTAGCGGCGGGGCTAAGAACAACACAAACATAGTTGTAGAACTAGATGCACAGCTGGCAACATTAGTGGGAAATATTCCACCGGCTGATTGGTTCATGAGTAACAAAGATTGAAAACATTTCCTTTACGCAAACTGCTGCTTTGTTTCTGGGTGCTAACACTGCCGCTCACAATTACCGGTGCTTATTTAGCCTACAACGCGCTCGATCGATTTTATACTTTCCAAGTTAGGTATAAAGGTGGGCTCCGGTTATGGGATGTACTGGTATACGAGCGAAATCATTTTGTTCAGAAGGTCCAGGCGACTTTTTTGCACCGAGTAAAGGGAAGCAAAACTAACTTACCGACCGTGCAAATTTTTGTGCCTAAGGACAATCTAGCCCAGCTTAGGTCCCACATGCCGCAATCGGGTTTTGATTACGTAAAGGGCCGCATGTTGCAAGAGGGTGAGCTTAAAAAAATAAAGGTTAAGTACCGTGGAGATTACGCAAGCCACTGGGCCTGGGAAAAAAAATCGTTAAGGATAAAGACTAATAAAAACAGTCTGTATGAAGGAATGCGACGATTTAATCTACAGGCACCAAAAAGACGAGCTCAAATAATCAATTTTCAATCTTTACAGCTCGCGGCTGACATGGATTTACTGGGGCCACGCGCGGAACTTGTGAGGCTATACCTCAACGGCAAAAACCGAGGAATCTATGCACTGATAGAGCAATTGGGGGAAATCACGCTACGCAATACCAACTTCATGCCAGGCGATATTTATCGTGGTGAGATGATTGCTAAGGATGGGTTCACAAGAAAGGGCAGAGCTTGGTGGGGACTATTTGATTCCCCCTCTTTATGGGACAAGGTAGCCATAAACAACCATTATCAGGACTCAGCTATGGCGCCTCTGGAGACTCTTATCCGTCTGCTGCAACGCCGTGAGGATCACGAAGCACAACGGCAACTTAGTCAGATACTAGACATGAATTCGTGGGGCCGCTTCAGTGCTTATCAGGCACTGGCCGCGACCAGGCATTTCACATGGGATCATAACTGGCGCCTTTACTATGATCCCTGGCGGGGCAAGTTTTTTCCCATTGTCTGGGATCCTGTGGGCTGGCAGCATAGCCCACTCTCAGCTTTCGCGGTAATTCGGACGAAACTTTTTGATGCGCTGTTCCGAAACGGTGATTTTCTTCGAGCCCGAAATTCTGCCTTTAAGGAGTTTTTCAATTCACAAAGGCCGACCACTTTCCTGAAGCATTTATCGGACACAACAGAGTTGATGGAAGAAGAAATAGCGCTGGATCCATATTTGAACCCCGGGGATGCCTCATCAGTGGTCACTGCAATGCGAGATTTAGAAAAAAAAGTGGCACAAACGTTTGCGACTATCAAACAAGAATGGGTCAACGGTGCCAAGCCTGAATCTAGTTTTCATTACAAAGGTAATACCGTTACGTTATCGTTTGGAGGTTATCGGCCAATCCAACGATTGCGCTTGGTATTTGCTGAGGCGTTGCACCAAAGTTTTTCGGTCTTTATCAGTCATTTAGTACCAGAGGGAAGAATCTTCACTGATGCGACCGGATCAGTCGAGATCGGTGGCAGTAATATAATCCTCAATACTGGGTTTTTGTCCAATCATACAGTCAAAAAGAGGTCGGTTAATCGACCGGTCGCTGAGTTAAAGGTCAGTCCTGGCTACTATCAAATCACGTTCACGGGTCTTGAATCAGATTTACATTTGATTGGCCTAGATATCGACCGAGGCAATGGCTGGATACCCGCACAGCCCGTCGGTGCCATAACTCCCACTGCATTCTCCCAACTTTATGCGCCAGTCGCAGTCGAGATGGTTCCTCCACCCATCATCTGGTCGGGCCAAGTCACGATCGAAGGACATCAAATTCTGGACCAACCGCTCATTATCGAGCCAGGTACTACCGTGCGCCTGGCTCCGGGAGCAACGGTAGTCTTAAAGCATCGCCTGACAGCAAAAGGAAATCCCGAGGCACCGATCCACTTTGTGCCTGCGACGACAGGCCAGGATCCCTGGGGTGCAATCGTGCTGTCAGGCCGGGGTGCGGATGGCTCGATTTTGTCTCATTGCGAGATGTCTGACGGCAGCGGCCTTAAGGGAGATCTTTTTGAATACTCAGCGATGCTGTCGATTCATAATGTTAAGAATGTGGTCATATCAGACTGTCACTTCCGGAATAATCATACGGTCGATGATATGGTTCACGCCGTCTATACCGATATCCGCTTTGAGCGGGTGCGTTTTGAGAATGCACTCTCTGACGCGCTGGATCTTGATATATCCACGGCTTTTATCAGCGACTCTCACTTTGAGCAAAGTGGTAACGACGCGGTAGATTTGATGGCCACTCAAGCAGTAATCACCGGATCTGTTTTCAGGAACAATGGCGACAAAGGCATATCAGTCGGAGAAAACAGCAAGTTATATGCTGCTAATAACAAACTTGTGGGCAATGTCGTTGGCGTCCAGTCGAAAGATCGCTCCACGGCGATTTTGCTCAACCAAACCCTGACGGACAATAAAACTGCTCTACATGCCTACAAAAAGAACTGGCGCTATGGTGAAGGGGGCGCCATCTTCTTAGGCAAATCGACTGTGAGCGGCGGCGAAATCAGCGCTGCTGCCGAGAAACGCTCAGCTATCCAGATTTTTGACTCCTACCTTGAGATACCAGCAGAAGGTAAACGGGTCGATACCATTGCTGTCGATGATGATAGTTCCAGCTCTGCTCTACAAAACGATCTTTTCCCCGATTCAGATGTCGTTGATCCAAAATTGATGGAGCAGTTGGAAGGCATTCCCGCCCACCTGCTAAAGCGTGTTGCACTTACCCGGCGGGGGAGCCTTATTGATGGCTGAGATAAGAGAAAGGGTTGCAGCTGATGTCGAACCCGTAATAGTGGGCCCATTGGTAAGCTACTGGCATCATTAGCAGCGCTCCTTGAGCGCAAATACCTGTTCCTTTTCAATCGATCGCACCGATCCTTAGGGTGATCTTCACCTCGTTGTCACCGTCGACCGTTTCTAGTACCTGGTGGCCATTGATCCGGCACCAGGCTGGAATGTCGTTCAGTGCGCCGGGGTCAGTGCAATGCACCACCAGCACGTCGCCGGACGCGAGCGTTCGCGCTCGGTCCTGGGTACGGATCACTGGCAGCGGACACAAAAGACCCGTGGTATCGAGCGTGTACTCGCTCACACGTACCAGACCCGGGGCACCTGGTTGGGCGACAGCGGAACCACAGACAGCAAACGCTCGCTGCCATCGGCCATGACGGCCCGAAAACTGACACTGTCCGCGTTGCGGCCTTGACCAAAGCGCGCTGCAATGCGCGCCGCCAGTTCGAAGTCGCCGGCAGCCACTTCACCCTCGATCAGGGTCAGCGGTCCGCCATGGCTGGTCATCTCCAGATGCGCGAAGTGCCCCCGGTAGCCCTGCAGGTAGCGGGTTTCACCTGCATCGCGGGCAACGATCAGTTTGAAGTGGGGGCGGGGCCGCAGGTGACGACCCACCTTGAGCAGCATGATGTCGTCCAATTCGTAGCGCTTCTCACCGCGAGCCTGCCACAGGTCCCGCAACTTACTGGCATAAGAAGCATCGGTCAGGAAACAGCAACCACCTGCCGGCTGAGCGTATTCTTCTATACCGTACTCGGCCGCCAACGCCATCTGCGGCTTACGGCTGCGGCCGCTGAAACCGTAGAGGCGTTCCCGGTCTACCCAGCCTTCGCGCTCGGGCAGAGTCGGTGGCTGCAAGCGGGCGCACAGAGGTCGCAACAACAGGTCGTGCGCACCGGATTCGCGCGCCACCACTGGTAAAGTATCGCGTCGCTGGGACATCGGCCGCTGGCCTACCACTTCGCCGGTAATGATGAAATCAAAGCCATTTTGCTCCAGCCACTGGCGCGCTTTGCCGACCATGAACGACTTGCAGTCAAGGCAGGGGTTCAAGTTGGCGCCGTAGCCATGCCGGGGCTTGAGCAACACGTCCTTGTATTCCTCAATCACGTCGATAATGTGTAGGCGCATACCCAGTTGCTCGGCCACCCACAGGGCGTTGTTGCGCCGGGGCGTCTTCTGCCGGGTGTTGCGGATGGCGTGAGTATGGCCCTCAACGCAAAACCCGGTGAAGAAGTTTAAGCCCTCCACGTGCACCCCCTGAGCCTGCACCACAAGTGCGGCCAGCATCGAGTCCAACCCGCCCGAGATCAACGCGACTGCACGGCGTGGTGCCGGGCAGTGCTCGTTCAATGCTCTTTTCATCGGCACAAATTCTACCAACCCTGACAGCTCGTGGTGGCACCTGGCTGCTGCCAACTGCGGTTGCTCTTGGAACCAGCCGGTATAATGCACCGCTTGGGCGCGACCTATCGGGGGGCTTGAAACGTTGCATTTCCAGGACCTGATCCTGAGCCTCCAGCACTACTGGGCCGGCCAAGGCTGCGTCATCATGCAGCCTTACGACATGGAGGTGGGTGCCGGCACCTTTCACACTGCGACTTTTCTCGCCGCGGTTGGACCGGAGCCGCTGCGCGCTGCCTACGTGCAACCTTCTCGGCGCCCGACCGATGGACGTTACGGCGACAACCCCAACCGGCTGCAGCACTACTTCCAGTTCCAGGTCATTCTCAAACCTTCGCCGGACGACTTCCAGGACTTGTACCTCGCTTCGCTGGAGAGCCTCGGCATCAGTTTTCGCCGGGACGACGTGCGCTTCGTCGAGGATGACTGGGAATCACCGACGCTGGGCGCCTGGGGACTGGGCTGGGAGGTCTGGCTGAACGGCATGGAGATCTCGCAGTTCACCTATTTCCAACAGGTAGGTGGCCTGGACTGCCGGCCGATTACGGGTGAGATCACCTACGGGTTGGAGCGCATCGCTCTATACCTACAGGGGGTTGATAGCGTATTTGACCTGCAATGGAACAAAAACTTCAGTTACGGCGACCTCTACCACCAGAATGAGGTTGAACAGTCCGCCTACAATTTCGAGCATGCGGCCGTACCCGAGCTGTTCCACCATTTCGAGGCCTGTGAGGCGGCCTGCAGCCGCCTGCTCGAAGCTCAGCTGCCATTGCCTGCCTACGAGCAGGTCCTGCAGGCTTCGCATACTTTCAACCTGCTGGACGCACGCCGGGCAATCGGGGTGACCGAGCGAGCGCGCTACATCGGCCGAATCAGGCTACTGGCGCGGGCCGTAGCGCGGACTTATTACCAAAGTCGCGAGACTTTGGGCTTTCCGCGCGGCAGCAGCGAATGAGTCGACCAAACAAGGGCGGGCGGGCGGACCTGTTGGTCGAGATCGGCACCGAGGAGTTGCCGCCCAGGGCACTCCAGCGCCTGGCAGAGGCCTTTGCCGAACTGCTGACGGTCGCGCTGACTGATCAATGTCTGGCCCCAGCTGGGGCGGCTGTCTGGTTTGCCACACCACGGCGTCTGGCTGCGCGGCTCCCGGCTGTGGCTCGCCGCTGCCCGGACCGAGTGAAGCAGCGCCGCGGCCCAGCCCTTGCTGCCGCCTTCGATGGCGGCGGCGCAGCAACCCCGGCAGCGGTCGGTTTTGCCCGTTCCTGCGGAGTGCCGATCGACGTGCTTGAGAAATTGGAAACAGATAAGGGTAGCTGGCTGGTACATCGCACTGTGGAAGCTGGTGACAGTGCCAGTGCGCTGGTTCCGCAGTGTATCGAGCAGGCAATAATTGCCCTGCCGACACCAAAGCGCATGCGCTGGGGTAAGGGTTCTGTCGAGTTCGTACGCCCGGTCCACTGGCTGGTGGTGCTGCACGGCAGCCGGGTGATCCCCTGCCAATTACTCGGGGTGGCTGCCGGCCGTGTCAGCGCCGGCCATCGCTTCATGGGTGAGCATCGGGTGCGGATCTGCAGTGCGGGCAGTTACGAGCAGGACCTGGAAGAGTGCGGGGCAGTCATCGCTGATTTTGCCAGGCGCCGACAGTTGATTGCCCGACAGGTACAGAAGCTGGGCAACAAGGCTGGTGGTGTCGTGGTCGCTGATCCGGCGCTGCTCGATACGGTCACGGCATTGGTCGAAAAACCCCATGCCTTGCTCGGCCATTTTGACCCGGCATTTCTTGAGGTGCCGCCGGAAGCGCTTATCTCGTCGATGCGCGACCACCAGAAATATTTCCATGTGGTGGACGATAAAGGTGTGCTGCTGCCCCGCTTCATCACCGTCAGCAATATTCGCAGCACTACTCCGGGGCGAGTCAGCAAAGGCAACGAGCGAGTACTGCAAGCCCGGCTGGCAGACGCCCAGTTTTTCTGGAAAACCGACTGCCGGCAACCGCTGGACAGCCGCATCGATGCACTTGAGGGCGTATTGTTCCATCAGGCACTTGGCAGCCTGCGTGACAAGGCCCGGCGGCTAAGCCGGCTGGCGCGGCAAATCGCCCAGTGCCTCGGTGCCGACCCTGCAGCCTGCGTCCGGGCGGCTGAGCTGTGCAAAGCCGATCTCGTCACCGGTATGGTGGGTGAGTTTCCTGATCTGCAGGGTGTCATGGGTCGCCACTTGGCGAAGCACGATCAAGAGCCTGTGGCCGTGGCCCGAGCCATCGAAGAGCACTACCTGCCACGCCAGGCCGGCGATGCTTTGCCATCCTCGACGCCAGGCCGGATAGTCGCACTGGCTGATCGACTCGATTCACTGGTCGGCATTTTCTCCACCGGCGAAGAACCAACTGGCGAGAAAGATCCCTACGCTCTGCGGCGGGCGGCCCTTGGCATCATTCGTATCCTAGTGGAGAAAAAGCTAGATCTCGATATAGTGGAACTTGTCGATAGCGCGGCAGACGCTTATACCGTCGGCGGCCACCCTATCAGTGGGGCGGTACGCGAGCAGGCCGTTGCCTTCATCATGGAACGCTACCGGGCCTGGTACTCCAGCGCCGGGTTTAGCAATGACGAAATCTCGGCAGTACTGGAAGCTGGTGCCAGCCGGCCACTGGATTTTGACCGCCGGCTGAAAGCGGTGTCTGCTTTTCGCCGGCACCGTGACGCAGCTAGCCTCGCCGCCGCTAACAAACGCATCCGCAATATCCTGCGCCAGGCGACCGATGCCATTCCCCGCAAGATCGACTCCGGGTTACTCACCGAGCCGGCCGAGATTGCCTTGGCCGAAGCGCTGATCAAAAGTGCTGGCGCGGTCACGCCACTAATTGGACGTGGCGATTACAAGGAGGCGCTACGCACGTTGGCTGGCTTGCGCAGTGTGGTCGACCGCTTTTTCGACGAGGTCATGGTGATGACCGACGATACGGCCGTGCGCGGTAACCGGCTGGCACTGCTCAGCCAACTGGGTGGAATGTTTCTCGCCATCGCCGACATTTCTCTGCTGCAACAGGGCTGAGCTGATGGCACCGGACAGTTACAGCCAGATGCTAGCGGCGGTTCAAGCATTCCACGACAAGTACGGTCTGCGCGAGCACGGCGGCGAGGACCTGTCCTATCGTGTAGCGCTCATGGCTGAGGAACTCGGCGAGATATCAGCCTGCGTCACCAAGGGCAAGTCGGCAGAGGCGCTGGCCGAAGAGTGCGCCGACCTGCTGATTCTGCTGCTGGGCACGGCTATCGCTGGTGGTTTCCCGCTGGATCAGGCGTTTTGGAAAAAGATCGAGGCGCTGAAAACACGAAAAAGCCGCATGGTGGGCGACCGCATCCGGGTATCCGACTTTGAGGAAACGGCATGAGTGCAGGACTCGTCATTCTTGACCGCGACGGGGTGATCAATTTTGACTCTGACGAGTACATCAAGTCACCCGAGGAGTGGATTCCCATTCCAGGCAGCCTAGAAGCTGTAACCCGCTTGTGCCGAGCAGACTACCGGGTGGCAGTCGCCACCAACCAGTCCGGTATCGCGCGGGGCTTATACAGCATGGCGACCCTGAACCGCATCCACCTCAAGATGGTCTCTAGTTTGCACGAACGCGGCGGCCAGTTTGAGGCTGTATTCTTTTGCCCGCATGGACCGGATGATGGCTGCAATTGCCGCAAGCCACGCCCTGGCATGCTGCACCAAGCCAGCGAACGCCTGTCCGTGCCGCTCGCTGGAGTGCCGGTGGTCGGCGACTCCAGGCGCGATCTCGAGTCGGCTGCGGCGGTCGGGGCACTGCCGATTTTGGTAAAGACCGGTAACGGCGAGGCCACTCAGCAGCTGCTGCTGGATGGGGGCCTCAATAACCACCTCCGAGGAATACCGGTGTACACGGATCTCGCGGCTTTCGCTGACGATCTATTAAGCGGTGGCCTGGACCAGCAGATGCACCCTCCGGCGGGTGGCTGAGCCCGCGGCACAACCAGCATCGCTCGCGTGATCTGGATTCGCTCAGCGTTGTTCTTCGCCGGCATGGTGGTTTCGGCAGTACTGTACGGCCCCGTTGCGCTGGCAGTGTGGCCGATCCCCATCATGACGCGTATGCGCATCATCGGCCTTTGGGCCCGCTTCATCTCCTCCTGGCTGGCGCTCACCTGCAATCTGCGCTACGAGGTAAAAGGCCTTGAAAACTTACCGGTAAAGGCCGGGGTCATCATGTCTAAACACCAGTCAGCCTGGGAGACCATCGTGTTCCAGGTAATTTTCCCGCCTCAGACTTGGGCGCTCAAGCGCGAAGCGTTGTGGTTACCGTTCTTTGGTTGGGGTCTCGCTGCCACAAGCCCCATTGCCATCAACCGCGCTACCCGGGTGCAGGCATTGGAACAACTGATCTCCCAGGGCAAGAAAAAAATAACGCAAGGCCGCTGGGTGATCATCTTTCCCGAGGGCACCCGCATGCCGCCCGGCAAGCGCGGTCCGTACTATCCGGGCGGCGCCATGCTGGCTGTGAAGGCCGGGGTACCAGTAGTGCCGGTTGCACACAACGCTGGCGTTTTTTGGGGTCGGCGCAGTTTTCTAAAAAAACCTGGGGTAATTACCGTGGTGATCGGCGCCCCGATACCAACTGCGGGTTGCAAACCGCGCGCGGTCAACCAAGCCGCCGAGACATGGATAGAGCAGCGTATGACCGAACTGCTGGGTGCGCCGGAAACCCCAACCGATTCCAAGCAGGCCCGCCATCATGGCTGACACTGTTGGCTATCCGCCGGGTGCGGCGTTTATCGACGGTGCGTTTGTACCAATGTCAGAAGCGAATATCTCGGTGCTCGATTGGGGCTTTTTACGCTCCGATGCAACTTATGACGTTGTCCACGTGTGGCGCAACCGATTTTTTCGCATTGATGCCCACATTGATCGTTTCTTCGACTCGATGGCCGGCATCCGCCTTGAGTGCGGCTACAGCCGTGAGCAGGTGCGCGCCGTGCTGGCCGAATGCGTTCGCAAGAGCGGGCTCGAGGCGGCCTTTGTGGAGATGATCTGCACCCGTGGCATGTCACCCGATTTTAGCCGCGACCCACGTGAAGCAATTAACCGTTTCATTGCTTTCGCAGTTCCCTTTAGTTGGATATTGCGACCCGAAGACCGCGAACACGGGATTCATCTCGCGGTCAGCTCAATTCACCGAATTCCGCAGGATTCAGTCAATCCGCGAGTCAAGAATTATCATTGGCTGGATCTGGTGATGGGGCTGTTCGAGGCCTTTGACCGGGGCGCAGCGAACGTGGTGTTAACCGATGCTGCTGGCCACGTAGTTGAAGGCCCTGGCTTTAATATTTTCGCAGTAATAAACGGCAGCGCTAACACACCCGCAAGCGGCGTGCTACATGGCATCACGCGGCGAACCGCCATTGAGTTGCTAGCCGAGGCTGGCATAACAACGCAAGCGAGATCTCTTGCGGTCAGCGAACTGATCAATGCCGACGAGGTTTTTATTACCTCTACTGCCGGGGGCGTGATTAGCGTTACCCGTATCGATGAGCGGCCGGTAGCTGATGGCAATATGGGTCCGGTGACTCGCCAACTGACCGACCTTTACTGGCAGGCCCATGAACGGCCACAGTGGTCACTGGCCATCGACGACATTCCAGCACCCGCACTTTGACCCACCGGGCGAGGCCGGCACTCGACTCAACCAGTTAGCCGTGTGACCAATCGGGCATAAGCTTCAGGTGCCACGGTTTGTGGCCGGGCGGTCGGGTCGATGCCCGCCTGCTTGATGAGCGCCTCGGAGCAAGTTTCTTTCAAGGTGTTGCGCAGGGTCTTACGCCGCTGTGAAAAAGCCTGGCGCACCAGTGTCTCGAAGGCTGCGTCTGAAACCGGCGGGCCTAATGGCTCAGGGTGCGGTTGCAGCGCGACGACACTTGATTGCACTTTGGGTGGCGGCGTGAAAGCACCGGGGCCCACATCGAACAACAAGCGCGAGTGATAAACGCGACCCACCATGACACTCAGGCGGCCGTATTGGCTGGCCCCGGGGCTTGCCACCAGGCGTTGGGCCACCTCCTTTTGCAGCATGAACAACATACGGCTGATGTGATCGCGCTGTGCCAACAGGTGTATCAGTAGCACCGAGGAGATGTTGTAGGGCAGGTTGCCCACCATAACCAGCGGCTGGTCGGAGCTGAGTTCCCCCAGGTTAACACTGAGCACATCCCGTTCATGCACCGTCACCTGTGGGTGCTGTGCGTAGCGCTGGCGCAGCACGGGAACCAGATCACGATCTATCTCCACCAGGTGTAACGTGGTGCCGGTCTCGACCAAACGATCGGTCAGAGCGCCCTGTCCTGGCCCGATCTCGCACAGGACTTCGTCCATCTGCGCGTCGATTGCTTCGACGATGCGCCGGATCATGGCGGCATCGTGCAAAAAGTGCTGGCCGAAACGTTTTCTTGGCCGCGGCAGGGTGGAGGATTCAGAAGCCATCGGACAACTGTCTTGCCAGCCGTACCGCCGCGGCCAGACTGCCCACATCGGCCCGGCCGGTTCCGGCAAGATCCAGCGCGGTGCCGTGGTCCACCGAGGTACGCACAAAGGGCAGGCCCAGGGTGATGTTCACCACTGCGCCAAACCCGGCGTGCTTGATTACCGGCAGGCCCTGATCGTGGTACATCGCGACCACCACGTCCAGTCCTGAGAGCGAATCCGAGGTGAAGGCCGTGTCGGCCGGCAACGGGCCGCGCAGATCCAGGCCCTGAGTGCGCAAGGCTTCCAGTACCGGGATGATGACTTCAATCTCTTCGCGGCCCAGGTGTCCGGCTTCACCGGCGTGGGGATTAAGGCCACAGACCCCGATCACCGGTGTGGGAATCGAAAAGCGCGTGCGCAGTTCCGTATCCACTACCCGCAGTACCGCCTGCATGTGCTCGCGGGTTAATGCGCCCGCGACCTCGACCAACGGCATATGGATGGTCACCAGCGCCACGCGCAAACTGTCACTTACCAGCATCATCACCGGTGTCTTTACGCCGGAACGCTCTGCCAGAAACTCAGTGTGACCGACAAAATCATTGCCGGCCTCGATCAGGGTGCTTTTTTGTACCGGGCCCGTGACCAGCGCGGCAAAATCGCCGCCCAGGCAGCCATCAACAGCCTGTTGCAGCATCTGGACCACATAAGGTGCATTAGCGGTTTCCGGACGCCCAGGCTGTGAGGGTGTCGCAGAAAGATCAACAGCAAGAAGAGTGGCTTGCCCGCCTGGTGCGACCAGCGTGTCACCGCTAAGTGCTAGAGGCAACTGCAACAGTGCGGCCCGTTCTAACAGCAGATCCGGGTCGGCGGCAATGCACAGCGGGCCAGTGACCGGTTGCTGCAGTAGCTGCACTGCAAGTTCCGGCCCCACGCCGGCAGGTTCGCCAGTGGTCAGTAGGATCGCTGTGGCTGCACGGCTTTGCAAGAAGGCCCCCTTTGGGACTTACTCCACCGTGACGGACTTAGCGAGGTTGCGCGGCTTGTCGACGTCGGTGCCCTTGATCAGGGCAACGTGGTAGGAAAGCAGCTGCAGCGGCACCGTGTAGATAATCGGTGCGATGGCGCTGTCCACCGGTGCAACGTGCAGCACGGTGACGTCCTCGCGTGACTCCAGGCCCGATGCCGGATCCGCAAAAAGATATAGCCTGCCGCGGCGTGCACGCACTTCCTCCAGATTAGATTTCAATTTCTCAATCAAAAGATCATTGGGTGCAACAGCTACCACCGGCATTTTTTCATCGACCAGCGCCAGGGGGCCGTGCTTGAGTTCGCCGGCCGGATAAGCTTCGGCGTGGATATAGGAGATCTCCTTGAGCTTGAGCGCGCCTTCCATAGCGATAGGAAAATGTGCGCCACGGCCGAGGAACAGCGCGTGTTCTTTGTCACTAAAAACCTGAGCCATTTCAGCGATAGCATCTTCCATAGCCAGCGCCGCTTCAAGGGCGCCGGGCAGGGTGCGAATCTGGTGCACCACGTGGGCCTCAAACCCCGAGTCGAAGCCATGGCGGCGTGAGAGCACCAGCGCCAACAACAGTAGGCCCGTCATTGCACTGACAAAAGTCTTGGTCGATGCGACACCTACCTCGGGGCCACAATGTGTCATAAAAACCAAATCTGACTCGCGCACCAGAGAAGATTCAGCCACATTGCACACAACCAGTGCCCCGACAACTCCCTGACGCTTGGCCTCTTCAAGCGCAGCCAGCGTGTCGGCTGTTTCACCCGACTGAGAGATAGTCACCACCAAGGTGCCCTCGCGGGCCGCATGCCGCCGGTAACGGTATTCGCTCGCGACCTCGACCTCGCAGGGAACCCCGACATACTCCAGCCAGTGTCGTGCCACCAACCCTGCGTGGTAACTCGTGCCACAGGCGATAATCAGTACCTGCCGGGTCGCATCGAAAATCCTGCCGGCCTCGCTGCCAAAAACGTCTTCCAGTACGCGGTCGCCCAGCAGCCGGTCTTCCAGCGTATCGCTCACAGCGCGGGGTTGCTCGTGAATTTCTTTCTGCATGAAATGGCGATGCTCGCCGAGTTCGGCACCAGCCCCCGATTGGGTACTGGTATGGATAACGCGCTCCACTGGGCTGCCGCCGCTGTCCTTGATAGCGCAGCTTGCGCCCCGTATGTCGGCAACATCACCGTTTTCGAGCACTTGGTACCGGCGAGTCACGGGTAGCAGGGCATTGATATCCGATGCCACAAAAGACTCCGTGCCGGCACGGCCTAACAGCAATGGTGGACCCTGGCGAGCAGCGACCAGCCGGCCCGGTTCACCGGCATGGACCACGGCAAGGGCGAAACTTCCCGCGAGCTCATCCATGGTCGCACGTACAGCATCAGCCAGATCCAGGCCGTTTTGCAGGTGCAGGTACACCTGGTGAACCACTACCTCGGTATCGGTCTGTGAAGTGAACGCCAGACCCGCCTCTTGCTGACTGTGGCGAAGAGCCTCGTGGTTCTCGACAATACCGTTGCAGACCAGCGCCAGCGTACCATTGCAAATATGCGGGTGAGCGTTAGTTTCGCTGACCCCACCATGCGTTGCCCAGCGGGTATGCGCTAGACCGGTCGTTCCGGCGAGCGGAGTTTGGGTCAGCGCCCGCTCAAGTTCTGCGACCTTGCCCACTGTACGGGCGCGCTCCAGTCTGCCACCCTGGTTAATGACGACAACACCGGCCGAGTCGTAACCACGATATTCCAGGCGGCGCAGACCCTCAAGCAGAAAACCGCTAGTGTCTGATTCTCTTACCGCGCCGACTATGCCGCACATAGTGTCGTTTCCAGGGTTATTGTTTATTGATGATGGCGCTGCTGGTGGCCGAAGAAAATCAGTTCATTCAGTCTTTTTCTTCTGCGGGCGCCGCCAATCATGCTGGGTCTTTTGCTCAGCCCGGGTAAGTGCCAGTTCGCCGGATGGCACATCACGGCTGATGGCAGAACCCGCGCCGACCGTTGCCCCATCGCCGACTTGCACCGGCGCTACCAGTGCACTGTTCGAGCCGATAAAGGCATCGTCGCCAATCACTGTCTGATGCTTGTCAGCGCCATCATAATTGCAGGTGATCACGCCCGCACCGATATTTGCCCGCTGACCAACCTGCGCATCACCTAGGTAGGCCAGATGACTGGCCTTGCTGTCCCTGCCGAAGGTGGTGTTCTTGGTTTCGACGAAATTACCGACCCGGGCGCCGGCTGCCAGTTTGGTCCCCGCTCTTAAGCGGGCAAATGGCCCGATAGTGCAGTTTTCCGCCATCTCGGCACCCTCGATAACGCTATTGGCACGGACCTCGACCCCGTTGCCGATCTTGCTGTCAGTAATCTGGCAGTTCGGGCCGATACGGACCCGCGTACCCAGAGTCACTGCTCCCTCAATCACGACATTGACATCGATTTCACAGTCCTCACCAAAATGCAACTGGCCACGAAGATCAAAACGTGCGGGATCATGCAGGGTCAGCCCGGCGGCCATGAGCGATTCCGCCTGGCGAGCCTGATACAGACGCTCGGCTACGGCCAGTTCGCCACGGCTGTTGACACCGAGAACTTCGTCGCCGTCAACGCAACTAACGGTGACAACATCGATGTCTTCGTGAACGGCACAACTGATTATGTCGGTCAGGTAGTACTCGCCCTGATCGTTGCCACTGCCCACCATCGCCAACCACCTGCGCAAAGCTGCTGCCGGAGCGGCCATGAAACCGGTGTTGATTTCGCCGATGTCTAACTCATCAGCGCTGGCATCACGCTCCTCGACGATACCGATAACTTGGCTGTCCTCATTGCGCACAATGCGTCCATAGCCGGAAGGATTGGGCAACTGCGCGGTCAGTAGTGCCAGGCGGTTGGTCCCCGCCTGTGCCAGCAGACCACCCAGGGTCTGTGCACGCACCAGCGGCACATCACCGTAAACCACCAGCACTATCGCATCATCAGCCACCTGTGGCAAAGCCTGCTGCACTGCGTGGCCGGTACCCAGTTGCTCGACCTGCGCCACCCAGTTGATCCAGCCCGATTCACCGACATGCTTACGCACGATCTCGCCACCGTGACCACAAACCACATGAATCCGCTGCGCACTGAGACTGGAAATCGTTTCCAGAACATGGTCCAGCAGCGGCCGGCCGGCGAGATCGTGCATCACCTTAGGCAGGGCTGAGCGCATACGCGTGCCCTTACCCGCTGCCAGCACAATTACTTCTAGGGTCATACCAAGGATATTACTGCAATCGTCATGGTCGCTGGTGGTAGGACATGGTAACGGTGCCTGGCAACTCAGTGGATATGCTGCTCGGCGTGAGCTGTAATATCCTGCGGTGTAGCATCTCGGACCTCCGTGACCCGGACGATGATGGTAATGTCCTGGCCTGCTAGCGGATGGTTCCCATCGATGGTGATGCGTCCGTCGGAAATCCGGATTACCCGGAAATGCATGACTTCACCCTTATCATTTTCAGCGTCCAGTTCCGCGCCCACAAAACGCAGTTCCTCGGGTGTATTCTCTAGGTCGTCGGTGAAAGTCAGGCCTGGGTCGTGCGGCCCGAAGGCCTGATCGCAGGTGAGAGACACCTCGGCACTCTCACCTTCGTGTAGACCTTCCAGTGCAGACTCTATTTGGGGAAATAATGGGCTCACCGAGAGACCATGCACGTAGGAAATCGGCAGGTCGCTGTGCTCAACGATTTCACCGCGCCTGTCCCGAATGGTATAGGCAATCGATACCAACTTATTTTCGCTGACTGATTCGGACATGGCGTTACCGGCGCCCGGAACACACTTGGTGCTGTTGCCGTTAGACCCGGCCTTTGGCGCGCAGTTTCTGGATAGCGCGTAACTGGGCGGCGGCCTGGATCAGTTCGGCCTTGGCCTTAGCCAGTTCCATGTCGCTGGTGCGATCGCTCATCGCCTGCTCGGCTCGTCGCTGAGCCTCTAGTGCGGCCGCCTCATCGAGATCATGCGCGCGCACCGCAGTGTCTGACAACACTGTAACGAGATGGCCTTGCACTTCCAACATACCACCGGAAACGTAGAAGAATTGCTCCTCACCGGATTCCTGTTGCACCCGGACCTCACCGGGCTTCAGCCGCGTTAGCAAAGGCGCGTGCTGGGGGGCGATGCCTATCTCACCCATCTCGGCCGGCGCAAACACCATGGTGCCCTCGCCAGACCAGACTTCTTCTTCTGCACTAACGATATCGACTTTAATCGTGTTGGCCATAGTTGCTGCCTAGCGTAGTTATCAGGTGACGGTTTTGGCCTTCTCGACCGCCTCTTCGATACCGCCGACCATGTAGAACGCCTGCTCGGGAATGTCGTCGTGGTCGCCATTGATGATGCCCTGGAAGCCTCGGATGGTGTCCTTGAGCGAGACAAACTTACCCGGTGAACCAGTGAAGGTCTCGGCCACGAAGAACGGCTGTGACAGAAAGCGTTGAATCTTGCGGGCACGGTTAACAATCTGTTTGTCTTCCTCTGACAACTCATCCATGCCGAGGATAGCGATGATATCGCGTAGTTCCTTGTAGCGTTGTAAGGTGCCCTGCACCGCACGCGCCGTATCGTAATGCTCCTGGCCAACTACCAAGGGATCTAATTGGCGGCTGGTGGAGTCCAGTGGGTCCACCGCCGGGTAGATGCCGAGTTCGGCCACTTGCCGCGACAACACCAGCGTGGCATCAAGGTGAGCGAAAGTGGTAGCCGGGGAGGGGTCGGTGAGGTCATCAGCCGGCACGTACACTGCCTGGAACGAAGTGATTGAACCGGTGCGAGTGGAGGTGATGCGCTCCTGCAGCACACCCATCTCGGCCGCCAGTGTCGGCTGGTAACCTACAGCCGAGGGCATGCGGCCAAGCAACGCCGAAACCTCTACCCCAGCCAGGGTATAGCGGTAGATGTTGTCCACGAACAGCAGCACATCGCGCCCTTCGTCACGGAAGTACTCCGATATGGTCAACCCGGTCAACCCCACCCGCAGGCGGTTGCCTGGCGGCTCGTTCATTTGGCCGAAGACCATCGCCACTTTATCGAGCACGCCCGACTCGCTCATCTCATGGTAGAAATCGTTGCCTTCACGGGTGCGTTCACCCACACCAGCAAACACCGACAAGCCTGAGTGCTCCTTGGCGATGTTATTGATGAGCTCCATGATGGTGACCGTCTTGCCAACACCGGCGCCGCCAAACAGGCCGATCTTGCCGCCCTTGGAGATCGGCATAATGAGGTCTATGACTTTGATGCCTGTCTCTAGAATCTCGATCGTGGGCGCCTGGTCAGCGTAACCTGGGGCCTGGCGGTGAATCGGCAACCGCGTTGGTGATTCAACCGGGCCGGCCTCGTCCACCGGGTTACCGAGTACGTCCATGATGCGACCAAGGGTCTGCTCACCAACCGGCACGGTAATCGGCGCACCGCTGTTACTGACTTCGAGCCCACGCTTGAGGCCGTCGCTCGAACCCATGGCGATACTGCGGACCACGCCGTCGCCCAGCTGTTGCTGCACTTCCAGCGTGAGGCCTGTCTCGCTCACTTTCAACGCGTCATAGACCTTGGGTATCGACCCGCGCGGAAACTCAACGTCGACGACCGCGCCGATAATTTCAACAATGTTGCCGGTACTCATAGCGTGATTCCTCGTGAATAATCCTTGTCTGTCCTTTTGCCTTAACAGGCTAGACCGCGGCTGCACCGCCGACAATCTCGGAAATTTCCTGGGTAATGGCTGCCTGACGGGCTTTGTTGTAGACCAGTTGCAGTTCGTCAATAAGGTTGCCCGCGTTATCTGAGGCTGACTTCATCGCCACCATCCGGGCCGCCATCTCGCAGGCGATGTTCTCGACCACACCCTGGTAAATGAGTGACTCGATATAACGCATCATTAACGCATCGACTACCTCTCGCGCATCAGGTTCATACAGGTAGTCCCAGTGACTCTCCAGTCGCGCATCCGGCTCAATGGCCTGGACGGGTATTAACTGGTCGACCCGGGGCTGCTGCGTCATGGTGGTTACAAAACCGTTTTGCGCAAGAAATAGCCGATCAATTTGGCCTTCGGAAAAAGCGTTCATCATCACCTTCATGGCGCCGATCAGATCTGCCAACTGCGGCTGATCACCCAGATGGGTCGCTTCCGAAACGATATTGACTCCAACGCGCTTAAAAAAGCTCAACCCCTTACCACCGATAGTGGTGACATCGATCTCTACACCCTGCTTCTGCCATTGCGTCATCGCATTGATGATCTCGCGAAAGAGGTTGATATTGAGACCGCCACACAAGCCGCGATCACTGGAGACAATGATGAAGCCGACTCGCTTGACATCGCGAGACTCGGTGTAGCTGTGTTTGTACTCAAGGTTGGCCTGGGCCAGATGCGCAATTACGTTGCGCATCCTGTTGGCGTAGGGCCGGGCCTGGTTCATGCGCTCCTGGGCCCGTCGCATTTTGCTTGCCGCAACCATTTCCATAGCCTTGGTAATCTTCTGAGTATTCTGGATACTCTTGATCTTGGTCCGGATTTCTTTAGCGCCCGCCATATCGTGGTGTTCCGCTGTGCTTGGTCGTCAAGCTTTACCAACTACCGTTGGCCTTAAAGTCCTTCAGTGCTTCGTGCAATTTTTCGGTGACCTCGTCGTTGTAGGCCTGGTCGCGATTGAGTTCTTCCGCCAGATCCGCATATTGGCTCTTCATGTGGCTCTGCAGCGCTTGCTCGAACTCCACCACTTTCTTGTTGTCTACGTCGTCAAGGTAACCCTCATTGATAGCAAACAAGCTCACTGCCATCTCCGCTACCGACATGGTCGAGTACTGCTTCTGCTTCATGATCTCGGTGGCGCGTTCTCCCCGCTCGAGTTGCTTGCGGGTGGCTTCATCGAGGTCGGATGCAAATTGTGAGAAAGCTGCAAGTTCTCGATATTGCGCCAGTGCCAGGCGGATGCCGCCACCCAGTTTCTTGATGAGTTCGCATTGGGCGGCGCCGCCTACGCGCGACACCGAAAGACCGGCGTTAATTGCCGGCCGGATGCCGGCATTGAAAAGATCGGTCTCTAGGAAGATTTGGCCATCGGTAATCGAGATGACGTTGGTGGGAACAAAAGCCGAAACATCACCGGCCTGGGTCTCTATGATCGGCAATGCGGTCAGTGAGCCGGTCTTACCTTTGATCTCACCACCAGTGCGTTTTTCTACCTCGTTGGCATTGATTCTGGCCGCCCGTTCGAGCAGGCGCGAGTGCAGGTAAAAAACATCTCCTGGATATGCCTCACGGCCCGGTGGCCGCCGCAACAGCAGGCTGACCTGGCGATAAGCCCAGGCCTGCTTGGTCAGATCATCGTAGATAATGAGCGCATCTTCACCACGGTCGCGAAAATACTCGCCCATGGCGCAACCCGAATAGGGTGCAATGTACTGCTTGGCTGCCGATTCAGCGGCGGAGGCAGACACCACGATGGTGTGATCCATCGCATCGTGTTCTTCCAGTTTGTTCACCACGTTGGCAACCGATGAGGCTTTTTGGCCAATAGCCACATAGATGCACTTAATACCGGTGCCTTTCTGGTTGATGATGGTGTCGATCGCCACCGCCGTCTTGCCGGTCTGGCGATCACCGATGATGAGTTCGCGCTGGCCACGGCCGATCGGTACCATCGAGTCGATCGATTTAAGACCGGTTTGCACTGGTTGCGACACCGACTGGCGGGTGATAACGCCCGGCGCGACTTTCTCTATGGGCGAGCTGGCGGCACTTTCAATGGGACCCTTACCGTCGATGGCGTTGCCCAACGAATCCACCACTCGGCCCAGCAGACCCTCGCCTACTGGCACTTCAAGAATACGGCCAGTACACTTGACTGTGTCACCCTCAACAATGTGCTCGTAGGCACCCAAAATCACTGCGCCGACCGAATCCTGCTCGAGGTTCAGCGCTAGCCCAAAAGTTTCCTCCGGAAACTCCAGCATCTCACCCTGCATGGCGTCGGCCAGCCCATGAATGCGGGAAATACCGTCGGTGAGACTGACTACCGTACCCTGGGTGCGCGCCTCCGCACCAGCATCGAAGTCCTTGATCCGCTCCTTGATCAGTTCGCTGATTTCAGAAGGATTTAGCTGCGTAGACATTCTTTGATTCCTCGTAATACAACTGTGTAACCGCCGCTTATTAAGTCCCGATCGCGGCCGCCAGTTTGTCAAGTTGGGCCCGAACTGAGCCGTCTATCACCAGATCGCCGGCCCGTATGACTGCGCCACCAACGAGCGACTCGTTGGTGCTAACCGAAAGTTCAACCCGCCTTTGCAAACGTTTGGCAAGCGCTTCGATAATACGGTCGCGGTGCGCAGCAGATACCGGTAGCGCGGTTTCAAGTTCCGCCTGCACCGTACGTTCAGCCTCGGCCCGAAACGCCTCGAACTGGACGGCGATAGCGCCCAGTGCGTACAACCGCCGGTTGCGTGCCAGCAGATTTACCAGGTTCTTGCCGGGCCCATCCAGGCACTCACCGACAAGATCGATAAGCACCGCCGCTACCTCTTCACGCGATGCTCGCGGATTGTTGAAAAGCGCATTCATGTCGGGGTCGGCGGCAAATATCGCCAATGATGCTAGTGCTTCAGACCATTGTGCATAGTCACCGCTATCGCGAGCGAGTTCAAAAATTGCCTGCGCGTAGGGTCTTGCTATGCTGGTGTTCTCTGTCACGGCCGTGCTCTATTTTCTGGTTGCACCATGTCCTAAAGTTCGGCGGTGAGATCGTCCAGCATTCGAGCGTGGGCGCTCTCATCGACCTCGCGGCTAAGGATCTTTGCGGCCCCGGCTACAGCCAGCGCTGCGACCTGACCGCGCAGTGCCTCGCGCGCAATATTGGCCTCTTTTTCGATCTCGCTTTTAGCTGCAACCAGGATCCGCTCGCCCTCGACCCGCGCACTATTCTTGGCCTCTTCGACCATTTCCACCTCGCGCCGTTCCGCGCGGCGGATGATCTCCTGGGCCTGCTCCTTGGCCTCGCTCATTGCCTGGGCAACGTGCTCCTGGGCCCGGGCTTTCTCCTTCTGACCCTCTTCGGCCGCAGCCAGGCCATCAGCGATCCGGGTTTTGCGTTCGTCCAGGGCCGAGATGATCAGCGGCCATATGAATTTCATACAGAACCAGACAAAGATAATAAATGCGATGCTCTGTCCGATAAGCGTCAAGTTGATGTTCATAACCTGCTTACCTGCCGATCAACGTGGTTTGTCAACCGCCGACAACGGCGAACATGATGTACAGCGCGATGGCAACCCCGATGATCGGAATTGCGTCCACCAGACCCATGACGATAAAGAATTGGGTCCGCAACATCGGCAGTAGTTCCGGCTGGCGGGCGATGCCCTCAAGAAAGCGGGCGCCCAGCACACCGACGCCGACGCCGACGCCGACGCCGGCCAGGCCGAGCAGAACCGAGCCAGCGACGTAGAGAAGAGCAGTTTCCATGAGTTTCTCCTTTAAAAAATGTCAGGTGTGACAGAGGTTAAGATTGTTAGGTCGGCTGCAGGTTCTAGTGGTGGCTGTGTGCCATCTCCAAATAGACAATAGTCAGGACCATGAAGATGAAGGCCTGCAACAGCACGATGAGAATGTGGAATACCGCCCATGCCCATTGCACCACGCCGCCAACCAAGGCGAAAACCACGCCGCCGGAAAAGAGTAGGGCGATCAGTATGAAAATCATCTCCCCGGCAAACAGGTTGCCAAAAAGCCGTAGCGACAGCGATACCGGCTTGGAAATCAGGCTCACGAACTCCAGAAAAAAGTTCACCGGTATGAAAAGAATCTTGAGGATCGGGCTGTTGGCCTGGAAGGGTTGCATAGTGAGTTCGGCCGCGAACCCCCCGATACCCTTGACTTTGATGCAGTAAAAAAGCGTCAACACGAACACACCGAGAGACATGCCGAAAGTCGCGTTCGGGTCGGTGGTCGGCACCACTTTCATATACTCGATACCAAGCAGATGGGCGATCTGCGGAATCCAGTCAACCGGTACCAGGTCCATGGTGTTCATGAGCAAGACCCAGACAAAGAGTGTCAGTGCGAGTGGTGCAACCAGGTCATTCTTGTGCGAAAACGTACTGCGCACGTTTTCGTCAACGAACTCGATCACCCACTCGACAAAATTCAAAAACCCGCTCGGGGTCTCGGCGGTAGCCTTGACCGCGGCTTTGCGGAAAACCCACAGGAACAACGCGCCAAGAAATACCGACCAAAACATGGTATCCAAGTGAATGGCCCAGAAACCCATCTCGCGTGCCTCGGCTGCGCCGTGGGCCAGACCCCAACTACCATCAGGATGCTGACCAAAGGTCAGGTTTTGCAAGTGGTGCTTTATATAGCCGGTGGTGGTAAGCGCTTCGCTGGACATACCTGGTAGGTGCTAAGCCTGTCTTCGATGTTCTTCCGGCAATTCAAATGTCAATGTGGCTGCAGCAATCGTTCCGCCGAGCACCGCCGTTACCAATCCGCCCAAAAAGCCTGCAACTTTTAATCCGTCAACGGCCGCGAAGGCCAGCGCGCAGAGCGCACCGATGATGACGAGTTTGCCAAATTCCGCGCGGTACAGCGTAAACAATTCTCCCTGTGCCGTAGCGGGCCGGCTGGTAGCAAACGTTCGCCACACCGAGTAACCGCTCGCCACAAGACCAATACCGCCACCAATCAGTGCTGACCGTCCCTGCTCTGCCGCGAACGCGGCCAGTATGACGACGAGTGCAGCAACCACCGCTGCCGGCAGGATCAACACACGCACAAAGATCGTCTGCACAGACGTCGCCGAGTTCTGTCTGAGCGTTACTGCCATGTCGAACCGGGGCCTGGGAGCGAGAGCAAAAGGTCCCGGCAAGGCCATCGCCGCCTTCGCCAGGGCTTGATTGCGCCACAACTAAAGGCGGCGCAGTATAGGGGAGCGCCGCCAGGGTGGTCAATATGTGCTGATAAACTGCCGTTATCGACTGGCGACCCGGACGAGGCTAGCCCGGCACCCCCGATGTTCCGAGCGAGGATTGGGGATGGCCTAGAGGTGTTGTTCCAGTCGCAACCGCCGACCCTCCACCAGTACTGCAGCCGGTAGGTCTGCTCCGGCCAGTTGGTCGTACTGCACCGCGGCCCAGTCACGCTCGTCGAGCAGCTCGAGCCCGTTCTCGGCCAGCACCAGTCGCTCAGCAGCGTCCGAGACCTGTGCGTAGGCAGTTTGGTACGGGGGGTACGGATGCGCCGGGATTTGACCCCGTCAACCCGCATCCGTTCGGCCAGTTGTCGAACTGCCGCCATCGTGGATAAATCAAATCTTCAGTCTATCGAAAAACACGCTTAATCGGCTAAACCCCCCACGACGTACTATCTTCACTTGTGATTTATTGTGCCAGATCAAAAATCAGCGGGACAAGCAACTTAAGCGTACGGCAACAATGAGCCCACATGCTAGACTTTGTCGCCTCAAAAATGGCCTGAGGCTACGCTGGTTCAGCCGACACAATTTAGTAAACTGTAATATCTAATGCTACTTATTCAGGATATAGTGCTCGGGAGTTGATAGCTCGACACGAGATAAATTTGCAGATGGGCGCGGAAAGCACTCGATTCAATATGATCGAGCAACGGATGATAGAGATCATGCTTTACCGGCGCGCCAGCGCCCTGTCCAGGGTGTCACTATTCGACACCCATGTTGCCGCGCTGGTCAACGTGCCGGCACCAGATGCCTTTTAATGGTTTCCTCAACAGGATTCGTGCCATGACAAAACGCTCATTGAAACACACCATCATCGCTTTTGTTGCTGGCGGGACCTTTTTCAGCCTGGCCGTACCGGTGTACGCATCGACCACCTATGTCGTCCAGTCCGGTGACACGCCCTGCGAAATCGCCGAACTCTTCCGGGTACCTTGCGCTGATCTACTGGCGGCCAATGGCCTGTTGTCAAATGCCTTTATCTATCCTGGCCAGGTGCTGGAGGTGCCGATCCCAGCACCGGCAGAGGATGCCACAACTGCAACCACTGGCGGTGTTACGAGTGCTGGCGTTAAAGCGCCGCCCGCCCAAGTGCCTTCTGTCGTTGATACAGGCACTGCTGACCTGCTCGCGGTATACGGGTTAGCCCAAGCCAGCGACCCGGTTTTTGCCGCGGGCGCCTACCGCCGTGACGCCGGCCGCGAGCTCGTGCCCCAGGCGAGGGCAGCGCTGAGGCCCCAGTTAAGTGTCAGCGGCAACTACACCATGGGCTCGGATGACCTTTACGATGCGGCCGGGGCATCAATCGCCGTCAGCCAGTCACTTTTCAACCGCGCCAACCGACTGACCGTACAGCAAGCAGGTTACCGGACTCAGGTGACTGATCTGGAGTACGAGATCGCGGCGGAAAACCTGATCATCCGTACCGCTACAGCATACTTCTCAGTGCTCGCAACCCGGGACAACCTGGAGCTATCCGAGCGCAACCAGCGCGCGATCAAGCGTCAACTGGAACTTGCCCAAGAGCGGTTAGAGGTAGGTCTCGGTACCCGCACTGACCTGTTCGATGCCAAGGCCCGTTACGAAAACGCCGTAGCGGACGGTATCGAATCGGCCAAGTTACTGGATGATGCTCGTCACGCCCTGGTCACGCTAGTCGACACCGACCCCGGGGTATTGCGGCAACTCACCGATTCTACGGTACTCGCCCCGCCTCAGCCCGATGACGCGGAACAATGGGTTGAGCGCGCGGTTGCGGACAATCATGCGCTCAAGGCACAGGCGCTCGGCGTGCGCATCGCCAACCTCGACATCAACCGTCAACGGGCGCAACGTCAGCCTACCGTCGGTCTGAGCCTGTCCGGTGCGTACAACGACAGCGCCACGACCGACGCCACCAGCGCCACCGTGACCTTGGCTGTGAATGTGCCTTTTTACCAAGGTGGCCTCATCAACGCGCGGGTCCGGGAGGCGGCTCTTGAGCTCAACGCCTCAGAATTTGATTATGAGGCCGCGTTGCGCGATACCAAGCGCAACATGCGTCAGGCTTTTCTGGGCGCAAAAAGCCGTCTGCAGCGGATCAATGCGTTGGCGGCAGCGGTTCGGGCCAGCGAGAACGCGTTGTTAGCCAAGGAAGAGGGTTTTGCCGCGGGCCTGACCACTAACATCGCCGTACTCGACGCACAGCGGGATCTGTTCAGTGCTCAGCGTGACTATTTCAAGGAGCGCTATGACTACATCCTACAGGTGCTGGAGCTGGAGCGATTAGCGGGTGATCTGGACGAAACTGATATGGCTCGGGTCAACGCCTGGCTGACCGCTGGTTGAGGTCGGTATCGCTGCTGTCGGTGGGCTTTCAGCGCAGGGCGAAGATCACCCGGCCGTTACCGAACGGGGTCTGGAAAACCGCTTCTAGCCGTCCCGGTGGTGGTGGTGCCACGCTCGGGCCAAGTGAACCGAGCGCGAGCAGGTCACCGGCCCGCAAAGTGCGCCCGCGTGCATGCAACGCCGCCTTGAGCCGCAACACCACATCTAGCGGATGCTCTGCCTCGGCCAGCCCTGCCCCTGATGCCAGCAACGCTGCGGTGCTGTCGTACAACTGCGCAGCAAACGCGCCCGACCAGGCCCGCGCGCCCTCAACGAGCGGGATCGCCAGGGGTGCGCCCAATACCAAGTAGCGTGCGCCGCCGTTCACTGCTGCCGCTGCCGGCGCCACGTGCTGTTGGGCCAACACCAACGCCACGTCCCGAACCTCAACCGCAGGCAGCACCTCTGCGATCGTTGCTGCTGCTTGCGCCCGGTTGGTGGCCTGGTTGAGGTCCCCCGATCCCACTCGCACCAACAATTCAAGTTCCGTCGCTATCGCCACGCCAGCCGGCACCGTCAGTGTCGACCCAGTGGAGGTAAACATATTCTCGAGCAGCAGCGCTGTGACCAGGTCGGCACCCGCTGTTTGCGCCCGTTTATAACCTGCGACCGCACCGTAGTCTGGCCGCAAGTTCATCACCAGGTAATCCTGTACTTCAAGCGCCTCGGCCAGAGTAAGGTCGGGCAACGCTGGCAGCGGTCGCGGGTCGAAAAACGCGCCGATTACGAGCGCCAGTGTGCGCTGGCCGGACCCGGTATCGGCCCATATCGTTGTCATCGAAAGGGCCAGCGTGCTGCCGAAAAAAAAGCCAACAATGTATCGATATAAACGCATCAGTGGGTGCGGATTTTCCTTTATCTGACTGATCGACACCAACCGGTAGGCGTCCGGCTTCGGTACCGAGCCCACCCCCTTCAATTGCTGAGCCTAAATTCCGCCACCCACACATCTCGGCGGCAGCGTAGATATTTTCCGCACCAGTTGGCCGCTGATAATTTGCTCGCTGCGTTATACTCGCACCCGGGTTGCTGGAATCTTCGTGGTATCAATGTGGCACGTTATTACAGCATTACAGCGCGAAAACGTCATCACATGTCACGCTCCGGTTTCCAACCTGGGCGCCGACCCCTGCCCGCATTACCATTACTGAGGGCGGGTACCGTTTCGGCGTGTCCGCCAATACCATTCGTCGGCGGGCAAAAGGGTGAACTAACACCTTCCCAGCACCATGACTCAAATGGCTGAGCCCGCGTCTGGAAGCCCCGGCCACGCGAGGCACCCACGCGACCCGTTAGCTGGGAAGAATGGCAAGCGCATTCCAGTACTCAAGTCGATGAGGCGACGTTTTTTTTCGCCATTGCCAGCCGGCCGCGCTGCCTTAGTGGCGTTGGCCATGCTGCTCGGCGGTTGCGCCAACACCGCCACGGTTGGCTCGACCAGCCCCGACCCCTGGGAACCTTTCAACCGGGTGGTGTATGGTTTCAATGACACAGTAGACCGGGCCGCGCTGCGTCCGGTTGCCAGCGGCTACCGCAAAATCCTGCCGTTAGCTGCGCGCCGCACGGTGGGTAATTTCTTTAACAACCTGCGCTTGCCCACCACCATTATCAATGATCTTCTGCAGGGCAAATCCGACCAGGCCCGCAGGGATTTCGAGCGCCTGGTAATCAATACCACCTTGGGCTTGCTGGGCAGTTTTGATGTAGCGGCATCGCTCGGTTGGCCATTGCACAAGGAAGACTACGGGCAAACTCTGGCCGTCTGGGGAGTGCCGAGCGGCCCTTACCTCGTGCTGCCTTTTCTCGGACCGAGCACCGCCCGTGATGCGCTCGGCGAGTTACCCGGGGCCTACTACACCGACCCGCTAACTAGTCTGGAAAACCCAACTGCCACTTTTTTGCGCTACAGTCTGCGAGCCATCGACGCGCGGGCTAACTTGTTAGACCTAGACCCTATCCTGCAGCAACAACTCGACCCGTATCTTTTTATACGGGAAGCTTATCTGCAAAAACGCCGGGCTGAGATACTCGAGAGCGGGGCGCCGCTGGTCGACAGCGTCATAGATATCGAGAAGGAACTTTTCAACGACTGACTATAGCGGGGGTGCGTTGGCAACCTGGGCAATAGGCGACATACAGGGCTGCCGCATAGCGCTGGAGCGCTTGCTCGACCGGATTCGTTTTGACCCCTCCGCCGACCACCTATGGTTGGTGGGTGACCTGGTCAACCGCGGACCCGACTCGGCCGGCGTGCTGGACCTGGTGATATCCTTGGGTGAGCGCGTGCGCACTGTGCTCGGCAACCACGACCTGCACCTACTGGCGACGGCGGCCGGTATTCGGCCGCTAAAAAAACGCTCTGTCCTGGCTGCGCTGCTAGCCCATCCATCTCGCGAGAAATACTTAAATTTCCTTTTAAAACAGCCACTTATAGTTGATGATCCCGAGATAGATGTGGTCATGTGTCACGCCGGCATTTACCCTTTCTGGTCGGCGGCAGAGGCCGCGCGTTATGCCAGCGAGGTCGCAGGCATCCTTCGCGGCGGCGAGTCTACGGCCTTTCTTGCGCACATGTACGGCAACACCCCGGCGCGTTGGGATCCTGCCTTGGACGGCTGGCCGCGGCTGCGTTTCATCATTAACGCCTTCACACGGATGCGCTACTGCAGTCCTGCTGGTGAACTCGAATTCGATGCAAAGGGCCGGGCCGATCCGGCGCCAGCGGGCTTTCTGCCCTGGTTCGATATACCTAACCCCCGTCTGGGCCGGCGGCGCTTGATCTTTGGCCACTGGTCAGATATTGGATTGATATGCAGGCCGCCTTTTATAGGCCTCGATGGCGGCTGCGTCTGGGGCCGGCAACTTGCTGCTGTACACCTCGAGCCCGCCCGCGTTAACATCGTAACCGTCGACTGCGACTAGACCTGAGCGGAGAGATCACCCCATGTCCAACTCCTACAACATCGATATCCAGGTGGAAACCTCGTACGTGGAGGAGCACTCCGAGCCCGATGAGGACCGCTATGTGTTCGCCTACACAGTGACGCTGGTCAACCGGGGGTCGGTATCGGCGAAACTGGTCTCTCGCCACTGGACCATCACTGATGCGGAAGACCACATCGAGGAAGTAGAGGGAGAGGGTGTGGTCGGTGAGCAGCCGACCCTGAAACCGGGCGAGGGGTTCCGCTACACCTCGGGCGCGGTGATCGAAACACCAGTGGGCACCATGCACGGCAGTTACCAAATGGTGGCCGAGGACGGTCAGGCTTTCGAGGCGAACATCCCGCGTTTCGTCCTGTCAGCACCGCGGACATTACACTAACATATTGAAATCAAAGCCATTTTAAACATCAAGATTAGTTACCGCGAAAGCGTTGCGCTCAATAAAGTCACGGCGCGGCTCAACGTCGTCCCCCATCAACGTGGTGAAAATCTCGTCTGCGCTGACCGCATCTTCGATGTGTACTCGTGATAGGCGGCGGCGGCTAACATCCATGGTGGTCTCCCACAACTGCTCCGGGTTCATCTCACCCAGGCCTTTGTAGCGCTGAATATAAAGCCCTCGGCGGGCTTCTGACATCAACCATGCCAGCACGCCAGCAAAGTCTTTTTCCTGCTGCTCGCGCTGGCCACGGCGCACCCGCGGCGCAGCGCCCACCTCTTTGCGCAACCGCGCACCCAACAAGGTCAGTGATTCGTATTCACTGGATTCGAAGAACTCCGCACTGAGCCGGCTTTGTTGATACTGGCCATGGCGCTCACTCTCAACTACGATGGCTGCTTCCTGGCCATCATTGGCGGGGGCGTAATGCGCGCGATAGTTCGGCCCATCTCCGGCCACCTTGGTTACCAGGCAACTGACTAAGCTTGCGGCAAAAGAAGCGCCAGATTCAGCATCGGCAAGATTCGGCGCAGCAAAGCGGGGTAGGCTGGTGAGCGCCCACAGCACCGTGGTCTGGTAGCGCCGGCCGAGCCGGTTTACCGCCCCCTCCACTGTAAAATACTCTGTGCACAGCGCCCTTAGGTCGCCGCCCTGCAACACCCCTTTACCATCTTCGTCCTGGTTGTCGCCCGGCAGCACTGAAGCGCCCTCCAAGGCAACGTCGAGCAGAAGTTTGCGCAGTTCCTCATCGTCCTTGAGGTAATTCTCAGTTTTGCCAGCGGCCACCTTAAACAATGGTGGCTGCGCAATGTAAACGTGGCCGCGCTCAATCAGCGCTGGCATTTGCCGGTAGAAAAAAGTCAGTAGTAGGGTCCGGATATGTGAACCGTCAATGTCAGCGTCGGTCATAATGATGACCCGGTGATAACGCAATTTCCCAACGTCAAAGTCGTCGGCGCCAATGCCGGTACCCAGCGCGGTGATTAGGGTTGTCACTTCATCAGACGATAACATCTTGTCAAAACGAGCTTTTTCCACATTTAGAATCTTGCCCTTTAGCGGCAGGATCGCCTGGAAACGCCGATCTCGGGCCTGCTTAGCCGAACCTCCGGCAGAATCACCCTCGACCAGATAGATTTCGCATTGGGCCGGATCTGTTTCCTGGCAGTCCGCCAGTTTGCCCGGCAGTCCGCCAACCTCGAGTGCGTTCTTGCGCCGTGTCATCTCTCGGGCTTTGCGCGCCGCCTCGCGGGCACGGGCCGAATCAACAATCTTCTCAAGAATCGCCCGCGCCTCGGTAGGATGCTCCAACAAATAGGCGCCCAGATACTCGTTGACCAGCGACTCAACCGGGCCACGAACATCAGATGACACCAGTTTTTCCTTGGTCTGAGATGAGAACTTGGGGTCAGCGACCTTGACCGAAAGAACCGCTGTCAGGCCCTCACGGCAATCCTCGCCCCGCAATGCGACCTTAGCCCGCTTGGCCAGCGCCGATCCCTCCATGTAGCGCCCCAGCGTGCGGGTCATTGCCGCCCTAAGGCCTTCTGTGTGGGCGCCGCCGTCGCGCTGGGGAATGTTGTTGGTATAGCAAAATACTGTTTCCTGGTAAGAGTCGTTCCACTGCAGCGCCAACTCAATCGAGACGCCGTCGCGCTCAGCTTGCATATAAAAGGCTGTTGGGTGCAATCGGTTCTTTTTGCGGTTGAGATGCTCGACAAAGGCGGCAATGCCGCCTTTGTATTCGAACACATCCTCGGTTCCGGCGCGCTCGTCAACTAAGCGAACGCGCACCCCGGAATTAAGAAACGATAGTTCCCGCAAGCGCTTAGCCAAAATGTCATGGTGCAGCACAGTATCGGAAAAAACCTTGGAATCTGGCCGAAAATGGACTTCGGTGCCGCTATGGTCGCTGTCGTCAATGACGGTCAGTGGGGCTCGCGCCAGGCCGGCCTCGTATTCCTGCCGGTGCGCTTTGCCACCGCGGTGAATAGTCAACCGCAAGTACGAGGACAAGGCATTAACCACTGACACGCCCACCCCATGCAATCCGCCGGATACCTTGTAGGAGTTCTGATCGAACTTTCCACCTGCGTGCAGCTGGGTCATAATGACCTCGGCCGCTGAACGCCCCTCTTCTGGGATCATTCCGGTCGGAATACCACGGCCGTCGTCCAACACTGTGACTGCTTCATCAGCGTGAACGGTCACAGTAATTTCGCTGCAATAGCCTGCCAGCGCTTCGTCAACAGCATTATCTACCACCTCGAAAACCATGTGGTGCAGGCCAGTACCATCGTCGGTGTCGCCAATATACATGCCGGGCCTTTTACGCACGGCTTCAAGGCCTTTGAGGACTTTGATGCTGCTCTCGTCGTAGGCTGGTGTATGGGTCATAAAATATTCCTGGAAATTAGCCCTAAATTATACCATTTTGGGGCTTAAAATTGGCTAGAAATGGCCGTTTTTCGCGGTTTTATAGCCTTTGTTTCACGTGAAACAAAACCCCGCTTACTGAGGGGTGTTTCACGTGAAACACCCGAGTCAGAGACCTGCCCCGAACAGTTGCTGCGCCGTACACCTACAACCGCATAGGCATGATCAGGTAAAGGGTGTCGTCATTGTCCGGTTTGTGCAACATGCAACCGGTGTTGGCGTCTTGTAATTCAACCTCTACTTGATCGGTTGGTAGTGCCCGTAGGGCGTCCATGAGATAGGTGACATTGAAGCCGATCTCGATAGTATCGCCTTGGTAATCCACTGCGATCTCGTCGCTGGCTTCCTCCTGATCTGGATTGTGGGCAGTAACTTTAAGTAGGCCTTTTTCTAATTCGAGCCGAATGCCGCGATATTTTTCGTTAGTTAGAACCGCTGTACGGGCCAATACTTCGTGTAATTGATGGCGGTTGACTAGAATTTTTTGGTTTAGCACTTGGGCCATTACTGCTTTGTAGTCGGGGAATTTACCATCTATCAGTTTGCTTGTGAGCACCCCTCCTGGCCGGTTTAAACGTAGGTGGTTGGGGTTGAGTTCTATGGTGACATCATCGCTTCCTTCGGAAAGAAACCGCCCTAATTCCAGCACTGCTTTACGTGGCACAATAACCTGGCGCGGGTCACCGATATTACCTTCGACTGTCGCCCGGCTGCGGGCTAGGCGGTGGCCGTCGGTCGCAACCGCTGTTATGGTGTTCTCGTCGAGCTCCAGTAGCACACCGTTGAGAAAGTACCGTACATCTTGTTGCGCCATAGAAAAAGCAGTGCGGTTAAATAGGGCTCGTATGGTGGTTTGGGGTAGTTTGAGGCGCTCTTCCCAACTTTCGGTTTCGAGTCTCGGAAAATCCTGGGCTGGTAGCGCTTGAAGGATGAAGCGACTGTGGCTTGAGCGCAGCCGTGCTTTGTTAGCTTCACTGGTGAATTCAACTGTCGCGGTTTCGGGTAAGGCCCGACAAATGTCGAGCAGTTTGCGTGCTGTTACCGTGCACTGTCCGTTGTCGCCTTCGAGGGTTTCGGTTTCGATGCTGATTTCAACCTCGAGGTCGGTGCCGGTTAGGGTTAGGGTGCGATCCTCTAGGTGCAGCAGCACGTTGGCTAAGATGGGTAGTGTTTGGCGCCGCTCTACCACACCGACCACGGTGCTTAGCGGGCCTAGAAGTTGTTCTCGCTCAATTTGGAATTTCATAAATAATATTTTAGATGTTTATTTTAATTAGTCTTGTGTATAACAACTAATTGGTTATTTCTAATTTAAAAACAAATACTTATAAGTTATTTTCTTGTGAGTAACCATGTTAATAATTTATACACAAAAACCTGAAAATCGACTCACAACACAATAGTGATAAAACCCCACACAATTATCCACAAGCTACGCACCTAAAATGCGCTGTAGGTTATGGTAATCCTCGCATATTTTAGTATCACTTTGCAGTAGTTCACCCACCTTACGCTGAGCATGCAACACAGTGGTGTGGTCGCGTCCACCAAAAGCGTCACCAATCTCCGGTAGGCTCATAGTGGTGAGTTCTTTGGCTAATGCCATAGCCATTTGCCGAGGTCGAGTGATTTGCCGGTTACGACGCTTGGAGTGTAGGTCTGACACCCGCATTTTGAAATACTCCGCCACCGTTTTCTGGATATTTTGGATGGTAACCTGACGCTCCTGAAAAACCAGTAAGTCCCGTAGTGCCTCACGGGTGAGGTTAAGGTCCACTGGCCGGCCAGTGAAGTTGGCGCTGGCTACAATACGGTGTAGTGCGCCTTCCAACTCACGTACATTGGAACGAATCTGGCGGGCAACAAAAAATGCCACTTCTTCAGGCAGGCGCAACCCTTTCCGATCAGCCTTATCCTGCAATATAGCAACCCGGGTTTCGAGTTCAGGTGGGTCTATGGGTACCGTGAGACCGCTGCCAAAACGGGAAATCAGACGCTCCTGAACCCCCGTGATCTCTTTAGGAAAACGGTCGCTGGTGATGATGATCTGACGGTGTCCATCAAGTAACGTATTGAAAGTATGGAAAAATTCTTCTTGTGAGTGCTCTTTGCCAGAGAAAAATTGAATATCGTCAATCAACAACGCATCGAGCGAGCGGTAGTAACGTTTGAACTCATTAATGGCGTTGTGTTGAAGTGCTTTAACCATATCGGCGACAAAGCGTTCCGAATGCACGTAAGCCACCTTAGCTTGTGGATTATTTACAAGAACCAAATTGCCAGCTGCTTGCATTAAGTGGGTCTTACCCAACCCAACTCCCCCATAAAGGAACAAAGGGTTGTACGCTAAAGCGGGGTTTTCACCTACTTGCCTGGCGGCAGCACGCGCGAGCTGGTTGGATTTCCCTTCGATATGGGCATCAAAGG
>Ga0163108_10000339_pt1 | contig 35011 bp, 28 predicted proteins | sample Fk1155metaG_FD_109644 | JGI IMG/M metagenome (GOLD analysis project Ga0163108, IMG submission 109644) | Marine microbial communities from the Central Pacific Ocean - Fk160115 155m metaG | ecosystem: Environmental > Aquatic > Marine > Oceanic > Photic zone | place: The Central Pacific Ocean...
CTACCTGATGTAATTATTGTTATGGCTTGGAATTTTATTGAAGAAATTAAGAAGAATAACAAAGACTTAATTAACGAAGGGGTCAAGTTTATTACAATCAAGGATTTAGAAAAAAATACAATCCATCTAAATTAACTAGAAAGAACAAATATACTAATTAAATCTTGAGATACAATAATCAATGTTAAACAGAATTAAATAGAAATTACAAAGCAAGAAAATTAAAAATGCCGATTATAGATTTTCTCTAAACTTGCGGTATATTGATCACCATAATCATCCCAACTACATCCATTCTCCACTCTCGCTTTTGCCTTTTTACCCATCTTAATGCATTCTTCTTGATTGTTATAAAGATAAGTTATTTTCTCTTTTAAAGCGTCCACATTACGAATTGGGATAATAAAACCTTCCTCAAAATCTTCTGTAACTAGATCTACACCTCCTGTATTGGTAGTTGCTATGATTGGCAAACCACAAACCATAGCTTGGGTTAGAACTAAGCCAAATCCATCTTCAAGAGACGGGAAAACAAATACGCTTCCTTGTGAATAGTATTTATAGAGTTCATTTTGATTTATATGTCCAAAAAATCTGACCTTGTTTGTAGTATATTTTCCTATGTAGTCTTTCATATCATCATCGACAATCCCAAGATGGTGCAACTCAGTCTCTGGTAAATTTAATTCATAAAATGCCTTCATCAGATAATGAAAACCCTTCCTGAAACTTGCTCTTCCTGCGTAAATTACCCTAAATGTTTTATCCCTTTTTGGTACTTGTTTAAACTCTTCTAGATCTACACCTAATGAATGAACTAAAATCCTGTCTTCGTTAAAGCCTTTCTTAATAAAGCTTTCACGAGCGAAAGAAGATGGTACTGAAATATAGTCTGTTAATTCGTATTCTAACAGTTCTCTTTGCCATAAATGATATCTAGGAACCCAACTACCATCGCCATATTTATTTCTTTCATCTTGAAGTAGCTTATTTTGATCATTATAGTGTGTAGCTCCCCTCTCAAGTATAAAAATTTTTCCTAGTTGTTTTGCCTTGATAATGGCTTCTAGGCTACCTCCACTCCAACCAATATGAATATCACATTCATGCATATATTTCGCAGCATATCTTGCCAGTGACTGATGTGTAAAGGGATGTCTATCCCTATAAAATTTTAATGTTTTATCATCAATTCTTGTAATCAGTTCTAGATGCAGTTTACTCACCACCTTATTGTTTGGTATGTTCCACTGTCTTGTCTTAAATTTAGGATACGATGTAATCAGTTTATTAAGATATCCTCTTTTTTGAAGTTGCTTCGCTAAGTCGAAAGTCCATAAACGACCTAAAATAGATAGATTAATTTTCATAGTTTATTTCAGTTATTATCAAATGAAAGAGATTAAGTTGCCTACCTTCTAACTAAGGTCTTATCATTACAGTTGCCGAAGGGTATCTTAGTTTTGTAAATGTCTAAAAATTTTTTGTTAAAATATTTTTTCCATGAAAGCTCAATTGAGGCATCTGTTTTCATTTGTAATCATTAACCCAGTTTAGCTTAAAGAAGATTTTCCAATTTTTTCTTAATTACTTTTTCGTGATCTTGAATTCTAGGCTTTATATCTGAAAGGGACTCCATTCTTTTTCCCGGCAAAACTCCTATAAAACGATTGAGGTATGTATATTCTGGATTTAACTTATTTTTCAAACTTTCTGACTCAGCTCGTTTTGAGAGGATAGTATTTTTCATAATTGGCATATAGCCACTCAAAATAGGGAAATTTGCCATTAATGCGTCCCTTCTCGTGACTAAGCAATTAATAATAGTATTTCCAAAAACAGCATAATAATGCTTAAATCCTAACTTTGGATTGTCTACAAGATTAATTGTGACATTTTGATTTTCGATAGAAGCAATGTATTCAAGCAACTGGCTCCAACTCCAAGAATGGTTAGAAACCATTGTGTATAAGCCAGGTGATTCTTTTTTCTTTGTTATGTTTACTAAAGCTTCTGCTATTTCATATATGAAAATCGTATTTGCTGGCAAGTTATTCACTGTAAATACATAGCCTTTATGGATAAGATCTTTTATTACAGCAGTAGTATTCTGCATCACACCATAGACATCTCCTAATCTTAGTATAAAGACATTGACACCAAATTTTTTTCCTAATTTTTGACAAAGATTTTCTGCATATCTCTTATTTGCAGCATAAACAGATCTGGGAAAAAAATAGTATTTTAATCTTGGATACCAAGGTTCTTTATATCCAAATGCAGCCTGAGTGCTGGCAAAAACGAAAGTGCTATCATTATTCATATATTGAAAGACTTGGGTTAACCTATACTTATAAATTTTTTTTATATCATTAGTAAAACCTCTTGAGGGAGAGGCTAGATCAAATACTAAATCTGCTTGAGAAATTACTCGTTGAATGTCCTCACATTGTGAGATATCTCCAGATAAATATTTCACATCTAATTTTTTTAATAATGTTGCAGCATATTCTGTTCTAACAATCGCAGTTAACGAAATATTCTCAAAATCTTCAAGATACATACAAAGTTCAACACCAACTTGACCATTTGCTGCTAATATCACTACTTTCTTTTCTTGATCTGTAATATTCATAAATCAAAAAGTATATATTTGCTCTACTACTTTTGTGGTAAGTAACGATTGATTGGCATTGGTGTATGAGATTTGTTTATTCAAAAATGATGACAAATAATCTTCCCAAAACTTTACCCCTTGTCCAAGTGATGAGGAAGGAATCATTCCCCTGAGAAAATTACTCATTTCATATTTTTTTCCTGTTCCTTTTTTCGGAATAATAATTGGTGGCTGATTCTCATCATAAAGATACAGCTCAACAATAACATCTTTGAAAATGTAACTGATTTTATTATCAGTTTTTTTCAGATGAGTGATAGTAATCTTACAGTCTATATCTTTGTTATCATTGAGCTTTATTGAAAAATCTGCTTCTGTGTGTATATCTAATTTGGCATTGTATTCAACATTTGCATTTATGATATTTAAGTCAAGTGGATCAATTATATATAACATCGTATCAATCCAGTGGACACCAGACTCAAATAAAATTCCTCCTCCAGCAAGGTCAAAATTACTATGAAAACTGCCTGAAGAAATGCTGTAATAACTATATTCACATTCAACAGCCTGCAGTTCTCCAAATATTTGATCGTTGATTGCATTTTTAATGATATTGACATGCCCTAATGAGCGTCTTCCATAACCAATGGCAAAAGCATAATCTTGATAATGTTCAGTAATCGATAAATGCTCATCAATAGATTTTGCAAAGGGTTTTTCACAATATATACCCCTCACTTTATCTTTTAAAACTTCAAATATGGGAGCTCTGGTCCCATAAGGGCTTGTTATTAAGACAATGTCAGTTTCAGGATATTGATCAAATAAATCAATTGATTCAATAACAGGGATTTTCAACTTTTTTAGCAGCGGAATATCATTGTATTTAGGCTCTAAAACCCAGTTGATTTTGATATCTTTATTAGCACTCAGTATAGGAAAATGCTGATTTATAACAACATGACCAAAACCTACTATCCCTAAATTAAGCATATTTTTTCTCTAAAAATCTAGATACTTTTTGGTCATGTCTATTTAGGGTCTCTAAATAGCTTCAACAATAGCCTTTTGACCACATAATCATTATTTAAATTCAATTCTTTTACTCTTTTATGACCAGCTAATTCTAACTTTATTCTTTCAAGGGGGTTAGCTAAATAATAGTTAATTTTTTCTGCACATTCTTCAACGTCATCAAAATATCCTGCCTCTTTATCTTCTCTAAAGAATTTTTTTTGAAATCTAGTTCTTTCTGAAAGCAAGAAACTCCCGCAAGCTGTTATTTCAAAACTTCTAATTGAATATTTGTCGAGATTGGATTTTGTAATAAAACCTAGCACAATCTTGGATTGATTAATTATTTTTCTATACTCCGAATGATAAATACCATCATTAATAATGATATTTTTTCTACTGCCTAATGTTTTATTAAATTTTTTCCATTCAGGCGAATATAGATGAATCGTGACATCCACTTTTTTTGACAGCTGGTCAATAAAATCAATTCTGTTGTCATATGGATTACCAATAAATGTAACGTCAAACTCTTTCTTATTTTCAGTAGTCCCCTGTTCTTTAAAATGCTTTGATTTCTCATAACATAACGGCATGAAGTAAATACTTTTCGCTCCCATATTTTTTAAATCTCTGACATTTGATCTTCTCGCTGTAATATGGTGTTTGTATAAATTAATATTTTTTAAATATAAGTTCCAGCAACCATCATCTCGTGGACCGAAAGGATTGTCTGGATTTAGACTTACAGTAGAAATATTCTTGTTATTTATATGCTCCAATGTTTTCCTCAAAATGAAAATAGGTTTCTCAAACCAAACTAGATCATAAGGTTCAGCATTGACCATTTGAATAATAGTCTTATTCAAATCTTTCAATAAATAATCTAACTGAAAACGGTAAGCAAGACGGTAACTTATTTTATTCTTTGGATTTATGTATTCATTGTGATCAATCATATCCATAGATTGAACTAATTTTTTAATTGATTGAGATCTCATGAAAATATACCCAATAGGATTTCCGTCTCCCACAAAAAGTATCTTTTTGGGAAAGTAAATCATTTTTTTATACAATTTTTATACGCTAGTTGTGCTATACAAATTTCTAAACAGTTCTAAAAACAAATCTTTCTGAGTGTCACCATTTATTGGTTGTTATTATTGTCACAAAACTTCTTGAAAGGTACAAACCATATCACGTGCCCGATCTAAATATCGATGTTTAATTGCAATTTGGTAAGCATGTTCAATGATTGCTTCACGCGCCTTCTCACTTCTTAAATAGAATTCTGTTTTATCAATTAATTCTTCAGTTGTAGAAAAATATACACAGGCTTTATCCTCAGGAAAGAATTCTAATTGTTGTTCAGTGCGATTTGTAATGACAAATCCTTTACATGCAGGTATTTCAAAAGTCTTCATTGAATGGCCCTGTCCGTTGAAAGCACGAATTACATTGAAAATTATGTCGGATGAGGAACAAATCAATGCAAACTCCTCGTATAGTCCTTTATCCTGTCCTTGCCAACAATTTCGTAGTTGGTGTCCTAGTGGCAGCTTAGACCAATTATTGCCCCAGATTTTGAGGCCGTAAGGTACCAATTTAAGAGGCCAAAGTTCAGCATTAGGTTGCCAGGTAGCCAAATAAGAAATCGGGCTACAATAATAATCAAAACGTTCTGAAGTAGGTTTTTTGGGGATATGTATTTTGTGATCACTCGCAAATGGAACATAATCTACACGACTAGCTCCATACCAATACCATGTAGGGACATAGTGACGATTGTAAGTAAAGATGCCTGCATAGAACGGTATCGTTGCCAAGAAAACTTTATTATTCTCTGGCACTGGATCAGTGAAATAATTGAATATTGGAACACCTTTTTCATTAAGTGCCTCAAGAAGGGCTGGTGGCCAGGCTATGCTCTTTCCACCTTGTGAGGTTAAAGCTACATCCGGCTGAAACTCATTGATCATAGCAATCGCTTTGCTGACCAAAGAATCCGATATGAGAGGTGCTGCCAAATTATGCACTCTTTTTAGTGCACGCTGGGCAAGCAGAACAGGATAGGTATTTTTCAAACCTTGTGCAGGGTTTATTGGTTTATTATCAGATCCATCAGAACTCACAGGGAAAAACCTAACCTCATGACCAAGAGCCTCGAAGCTTCGTTGATAATAACCAAGTATCATATATCCGTTGGTTGTATATTCACCAAATAGGAGGATTTTCATATATCTATGCCTTAATAGTTGTGGGTGATTATATTATTATTTATTGATAACAACTTGAAATATTTTATCCATTATCAAAGCCTGTCTATTTAGACCTAAATTTTTGTGAGCAAAATTAGAAGCTTTTTTTCCCAAGGCTTTTCTATTTTTTTCATAAATTAATTTTTTCAGTAAACTTGCTAGTTCGTCCACACTACCTTCTTGAAAGACCCATCCAGCTTCGGAAACTAGTTCCGGAAGGGTACCTGAGCTTGAAACAACTACCAAACATCCAGCTCCCATAGCTTCAGGGGCAATTCTTCCATATTCCTCTTTGAAATAACTGGTTGTAATTGAGGGCACAACAACAATATCTGAAGCATTCATGTAGTTTGCTATTCGTGAATGATCTGCATCAAAAAATACTGTCCGTTTTTTAATTCCTAAATGCTCAATTAAATAATCAATATGTTGCTTATATGGATCCAAATATAATTCAAAACTATCAACGAGAAACGTCCATTCGTGCTCCTGTATTCTATTCAATGCCTCAATCAGGATATGCACACCTTTACCTTCAAATATCCTGCCCATATATGAAATGATAATACCGTTAAGATTTAAACTATTTCTGTATATCTTTCTTTCTTTGTTATCAATTCTGAATCTTTCTTCATTAAATCCTAAAGGAATTTTAGTAAGGTTTGTTAAGCCTAACTGTGTAAAAATTTTCATACCATCATTGCTGATTGTAAAGAGGTGATCTATTAATCTCTTACTAATTTGTAAAAGAAATAACTTCGTAGTAACTGAAAATAAACCCTTAATCAAGCCCAGCCGTGATACTTCACTTGTTATTGTCAAAGGTCTATTTTGATTTGTGCGGCATGTAAATTTTTTACTGTTCCACTTGCACCAAATCCCCAGCGATACGGCCAATAAGGTCATCGGGTCATCCTCAAAATAGATAATATCTGGTTCAGAATCTTTTAATACTTTGAGAATACCCTTGTATCTGCTATATCTGTCAGAGCCCAACATAGTCAAAGCTATGACTTTATAAGATAAATCATCAAATGGGTCACTATTTATTCTCTTATTACCGATCATCAAATATTCCGGAATAACCAGTGTTATTTGATAGCCATATATCTTGTTTAAAGTTGAATAGATCTCTCTATTAGTAGAGATGTGCCCTGCCTTAGATATCGCCAATAATTTCACAAAATAATTTAGGACTACTAGTTAATGATTCTTTGTAAACACTTTAAGAGTTATACTCTTTTTTACAAAACAGCAAAAGTTTGTCTATTTCTTCTACCAATGTTCTTTTGGTTTTAATATCGAATTTTTCATAGATGCTACACAGATACTCAAATTCTAGCCTGCTCTTTTCTTCATGCTTTTCATTGATTGTTATTTCAGGGGAGAAATTAAACAATATTGCACATCTGTCTACAATAAGATTAGATAGCTCAACAATTGACATGCTAACACCACTTCCAACATTGATAATCTTTTGACCTGAAACAGAGTTAGGGTTGTCAATTATAAACTCAATGAGATCTTCAACCGATGCAATGGGAATAAAATCACGTTGCTCCTGACCACTTCCATTTATCTGAATTTTCTTTTCAATAACTGCTTGCCGACAGAAAGCATTTGCAACTAACATCCAGCAATTCACATTTACATTCATAGGTGCCCCAATTGCATTAGATAGCCTTAAAACTATTCCATTAATAAGGCTTTTTGAGTCAAATGCCAACACATGGTCTTCTGCTCCTTTATGGGTAACTGAGTAAGGATGGGTAGGATTAGGTACAGTTGATTCATCGACTAAACCTTTTAATGGATTACCATAAATATGTGCGGTTGAAAAGTAAATGAAGTTTCTAACACTTGCTTTGCTAGCTGCCTTAAGCAAGTTAAGTGTTCCTGTGCTATTAACCAAAAATGCTTGATCTGGTTTTGCTTGGCATTCTGAGGCGTTCATTGCAGCTAAATGAATGACCGTTTGAACACCCTGGCAAGCAGAAATTAGTTGTTGACTATCATCTAACTGTATTTGAACAACTCTGCAATCCAGTAATTCTGGAGGAATTTCAGGACTAGTTTTTCTAGTTCCTAGAATAACCTTTTCCCTTTTTGCAAATACTAGACGTCTTGCTATTCTTCCTCCTAAATAGCCGAAACCACCAGTAATAAGAATCACATTAATCTTCCCATATCTTCCAGGGAGCTGTTCCTGTCTCCCATAACTCACCTAAATAATTTTTATCCCTGAGAGTATCCATGCATCCCCAGAAACCTTGATGCTTCCAAGCCATCATTTCTTTATCCTTAACTAGTTCATTAAGTGGTTCTTGCTCAAAAACTGTAGCATCACCAGTTATATAATCAAAGACCTTTGGCTGGCAAACAAAAAATCCTCCATTAATCCATGAACCTTCACCTTCGGGCTTTTCAAGAAAATCTGAAACAAAATTATTTTTTTCTATGCTCAATGAACCATATCTATTTGGAGGCTGTATTGATGTCATAGTAATTGCTTTTCCATGTTGCTGATGAAAACTTAATGTTTCTTGAATATTTACATCTGATAAACCATCACCATAGGTTAGAAAAAAAGCTTCATCGCCAACAAGCTTCTTTGCATATTTGATTCTGCCACCAGTCATGGTATTTAGACCTGTTTCTAGCAAAGTTACTTTCCAAGGTTCTGATTTATTCTCAAAAAATCTAAACTCGTTGTTCTCAAGATTAATTTCAACACTACTCTGATGGAGAAAATAATTCATAAAGTATTCTTTTATTACATAGCCCCTATATCCAAGTAAAATGATAAAGTCATCAAATCCATAGTTTGAATATATTTTCATTATGTGCCACAAAATTGGCTTGCCTCCTATTTCAACCATGGGCTTAGGAATCAAGTCAGTCGCTTCACTAAGTCTGGTGCCAAAACCACCTGCTAAAATAACAACTTTCATATTTTTTTACCCATCCTTACTCCAATTATAAGTTATGCTTTCAAGTTCCTTGTTCTCTTGCTCTTTTGCATCATGAGGAATATTTGAGATATTTAACAGTAAATTCCTACCCTCTCCAATTCCTTGGAAGCCAAACCAAATCATCGGTGGCACAGTAAGCCTGCCATAATTATCTTCTGATAATATTATCTCTTGAAAATATCCTAAAGTTGTTGATTCTTTCCTATCATCAAATAGTACAAACCTAATTTTACCAATAGGTACAACCATATTTAATACCATTTCGAAATGTCTTTTCCAACCTTTTATAGAATTATGATGTATGGATGAAAAATAAGCTTCCCCGAAACCTTGGTAACCTTCTTCTGAAATTTTCATTCCATGAAGAATATCACCATCAGCCACGCTAATAATTGTTAAAGGGGTAAAGATAACACCATCTATATCTCTTTCTTGCTGGGCTAGATTGACCATTCAATTTCCTTCTGTTTTGCCAGTGAAATATACTCATTAATTTGGTCAATTGAATATTCATACATAGAATTTTGATCTGATCCTTGATAAAAAGTTTTATACCACGATACCGTCATCCTAACGGTATCATTAAACTCTAGTGTAGATGACCAATTCAAATCAGATAGGGCTTTATCACAATTTAGTTTCAGTAAACCTGCTTCATGTAGTTTGTCGTTCTTGTGGGATACGTCATTCCAACTAACATTGTCCCAAAATTTTGACATTTCATTAATCAATTCACTTACAGAATAGTTTTGATCAGTAGTAGGCCCAAAATTGTAAGCTTCTCCATGATAGTTTTCATTATTATACAATGATGCGCCCAGTGTTAAGTAACCGCTCAAAGGTTCTAAAACATGCTGCCAAGGACGTGTTGAGCTTGGATTCCGAATTGCCACCGGATTATTTTCAGACCATGATTTCATGCAATCTGGGACAATTCTATTCTTCGCCCAATCACCGCCACCGATAACGTTACCTGCCCGAGTGATGCCTACTCGTATGTTACAATCCGTATCTCTAAAATAAGATTCTACATATGAACGAATTGCAATTTCAGCCATTCCTTTTGAAGCGCTATATGGATCCTTGCCTCCCAATCGGTCTGTTTCCCTGTAGCCCCAAGCCCATTCAACATTATCATAAGCTTTATCACTTGTGATCATTACAGCAATGACCGGTTTACTAAAATCACGTAATGTTTCAAGAATGCATGCACTTCCTAATGCATTGGTAGATATTGTATCTAGTGGATTCTGATAGGAATTTCTAACCAAAGATTGTGCTGCAAGGTGAAAAATAAAATCTGGTTGCACTTCATCAATAATCTTTTTAAGTTCAGACAAATCTCTGATATCTACCCTTCTATCATCTATGAATCTATTCAAGTTTGTAGCTTCAAAATTTGATGGATTGCAGGGTATGTCTATCGATAATCCCACTATATTTGCTCCAAGATTGGACAACCAGAGAGATAGCCAACTACCTTTAAATCCTGTATGACCTGTAACAATGATTGTTTTATTAGAATAAATTGATTTTAGTTTAGTGTTTTTGATAAATTTTACTGCCTATATAAACTCTTGGAATCAACTCATTTTCTGTTCTGAATCGATTAATTTCAAATTAAAATTACTGATTTATATGTATTGCCTAATAATAACATCAATATTAGCAAGCTTTGTTCTAGAATTAATGAGAAATTTAGGCTTGATATCTTGCTACCATCGATCATCACTGGCCCATATATTGGATCAGTATATTGAATATAGATGATTTTTTTTCATTTATTGCTTCTTGACAACCCAAACTAACAGTTTCAATTATTCATAACAGAATTTATAACTTTCATAATATTTTTTCCTGAAGTAAAAACTAAAATAAGAAAAATTAGAAAGTTCAAAATAATAATCTGGAGAACAATTGGATAATTAACAGATATATTAAAATAGTTTATTGAAAACATAATAGATGACAAAAGAATCAAAGGGGAAAAAATATCCTTAACTGCCCATATTAAGAAATCTTTAGATTTATATTCTAAAGTTTTTAGAGTTTGATAAAACATGAACCAAGCATTTGTTAATAAACGAGAGACTACAGTCCCACTAATTGCCCCTATCAATCCATATTTATAGGTAAGATAAATTGTAAGAATTACGTTTAGAATTGCTTCCACAACAGTCATATTTGCATAGGCCGCATGTTTTTCAGATGCAGTTAGTACTGCATCTGATGGCCATGAGAGACTAAATAGAAAAGTGAAAAAAAGCATTAAAAAGAAAATATCATTCCCTGGAAATATTTCTGGTCCCGCCCAGGCAACAATAATAGTCTCACCGAAAAAAATAAGGTTAACTATTACAATGGATGCAATCATTGAAGAAAAAAATAAGAGTGTTCTATATAAAGACTGTAAGTCTTTAAAATTCTCCTTTTTATAAAGACCTGATATAAGTGGCATTTTGGTGATACTTACTATTCCTATTGTGTGCAGAAATACCAATATTAATTGCATTGGTATCGCATACATAGGAACCGATTCTGCACCAATAAATGTGCCTATAACTAGATTATCTATGCTATTGAGAAAGGAACCACTTAACATTAGAATAAAAAAAGAAGCACTTGGCCGAATCATATTTGTTGTTATTTCTGCACTTCTATTTGCTCTAGATATTTTAAATTTTGGTATTAATTTCTTAAGAACATATTTTGCCCCAAAACTAGGAAAACAATGGCCAATGCCATAAATGACAGCTAACATAATCAATTTAAAGCCAGACAAAAGAGCGATAATTATGGCTATATATCTAGTGATACTCCCTAATAAAATTTCACACATTTGTTCCAAATGAATTTGGTCAAGGCCTCTAAGGACATTTCTATACACAAAAAGTGGATAAGTTACTAAAATTGCAGTGAGCATGATAGCTAATGGTACAGCGCCTCTATTATATATAGCTGGATCGAAATAGCTTATTACTGCAAAAATAATTGCAGCGATTAATAAAACACTAAGAGTTATTCTGCGAAATAAGTAATATCCAGATGAAGCAACTTGACTGTAATAGTCAACTTTCTCCATAGAGATATCTTTAGCAATTGCATTAGTAACAACTTGTAGAATACCAACATTTGTAAGATAGAAGAATGACGTTATAGATAGAAGAATAAGCCAAATACCATATTCTTCGATAGTTAAGTATTTGACAAAAATTGGTACTAGTATGAAAGGCCCTATAGTGCTTACAATCTTGGAAACTAAAGAAGCCACATTTGCTTTAAATGCAGATTTTTTAGTTTTTAATGGCATCATCTTGAATTGAAAAAATAGCTTCTTAAAAAATACTTAGATGCTGGGACTGTATATAAAGTTTTCTGATTAATTGATCTTCTTTGTATTAACCCATTTTAAATTAAGACTAAATAAAAGGGTTAAACTTTTCACCATCTTTCAAAAGAGCTAAATCTGAAATCATCATTTCTTTTACCAGGGAAGAAAAATGAATTTTAGGTTTCCATTTTAGGTCTTCTTTAGCCAGAGTTGGATCTCCTAATAATGTTTCAACATCAGCTGGTCTGTAGTATTCTTTTCGGATATTAATAACTTCCCTTCCATCTTGATCTACCCCCACTTCTTTAATGCCTTGACCATGCCAGGTGATATCAAGATCTATAGATTTAGCTGCCTCTTCTACGAATTCTCTAACACTGTGCTGTTCTCCACTTGCAATAACGTAATCTCTTGCATTTTCTGTCTGTAAAACTCTCCACATAGCATCAACATAGTCCTTTGCATGGCCCCAGTCACGTTTTGCATCAAGATTTCCCAAAGAAATTTTTGTTTCAAGACCCAACTTTATCTTGGCTAGACCCAATGTAATTTTTCTGGTAACAAAGTTTTCTCCTCTCAAAGGAGACTCATGATTAAACAGAATACCGTTAACAGCAAATAAGCCGTATGCTTCTCTATACAGCTTGGTCATATAAAAAGCGTACATTTTAGCTATTGAGTACGGACTTTGTGGGTTAAAAGGTGTTGTCTCTGTTTGTGGAGTTTCTAAAACTTTTCCATATAATTCTGAAGTGGAGGCTTGATAAAATTTAGTGCTTTTTTCTAGCCCAAGGACGCGAATAGCTTCCAATATATTCAGTGTACCTAAAGCATCAACCTGTCCTGTATATGCCGGCATAACAAAGGAAACAGCCACATGACTCTGCGCAGCAAGATTGTAAATTTCATCAGGTTTTGTTCTTGCAATCAGGTCTGTTACATTAAGTGGATCAGTAACATCCCCGTAGTGCAGAATAAAATTAGTTTTTTGTTGTATTGGATCTTTAAAAATAAAATCCAATCTTCTTGCTGAACCAAGACTAGATTGACGTCTTTTCACTCCATGAACAACATAATTTTTTTTAAGCAAAGCATTAGTTAAATAGGCTCCATCTTGACCAGTCACACCAAATATCAATGCTGTTTTCATGGTTCTATATTATCATTATATTTTTTCATAACTAAAATCCTCTGATAAAAAACTAATTATTTTATCTCAGAAAGATAAACTAGCCTTTTCTCATGGTTGGAGATTCTGACTGATTCCATTAATTTTGCTTGATTTAATAAATCATTTTCAAAATCATAGGGATTTTCAATTCTTTTAGTAATAACATTACAAAAAATATCAAACATGATCCCAAACTGATCTACAGGATCAATGGTTATTTCCAGTATTTTATCATCTTGGTCTAGAAAAATACTTGTCTCATAATTCGGAGGTACCGCATAAGCTCTTTTGGTTGAAATTCTAGCTTCACTGCCCCAGATGCTATATTTTGACTGATAATAATTATCAAAACCAGATGATATAAAGGCAGTCTTATGATTCGGATATTCTAAAATAATGTCTACTGATTTATCAACATCAAACCTTTTATCAAAATCCATGTGTGACAATACACTGAGTGGTTCAGTTTGGAAAATAAGCCTACTAGCACAGATGGGATAACATGTAACATCATTGAGAACACCACCACCTAATTCTTTTTGCCATCTAAAATCGTCTTCAGAAGGGGATGGGAAACCATAGATACCATAATAATTTTGGAGATCTCCAAGTTTTGAAGATATTAATGCTCGAATTTTTTCATGTTGAGGGTGGAATCTGAATGACAACGCTTCCAAGATCCTTTTATTGTTTTCTCTGGCTGCATTAACCATTCTCATGGATGAGACAAAAGATGTCGTGGAAGACTTCTCACATAATACATGTTTGCCTGCTTTAAGAGCTTTAACAGTCCATTCTTCATGTAACCCGATTGGTAAAGAATTATAAACAGCATCAACATCACTATTTATAACTTCATCATAACTACCAAAATTCTTGCAATCATATTTATCTGCCCATGCCTTAGCCTTCGATAAAGATCGACTGCCAATAAAACCAGTCTTGGCAAGTTTCGTTTTTTCTAAATGTGGAAAAAAACTTTTTTTGGCTATATTGGAACAGCCTAGTAAACCAATTTTCTGAGTCATTAGCGTATTAGAAAATCTTAACCTTTATAGAATGGTGAATCTGGATCACCATGATCACCTGATCCCATTCCTAAATTTTCATGAATGATCGGAACTGTGCAGTCATCCCATTTTTTCGTCAAACATACAACTAACGTGCACTCCGATATTGCAAAAAAAACATGGCTAACCTTACTAGGTGTCTTTGTACAAGTACCTCGGGACATAAAGATAAATTCATCTGAAGATTTCTCAGCGTCTTGATAAATTAGAACGCCTTCTCCAGAAGTTAACAAATAATACTCATCAAATTCTGGATGATGGTGATTTCCTCTAACCTTACCAGTCTTTACAACATTAAAATTAATCTCAACAATCGGGTCGTCGGGATAAAAAGTAAATATTCCTCCTCTTCCATCTCTTATTGTGTCTAGATTACAGGTGGGTATTAGCTTTTCTATTTTCATTATAATTAATTCCTATTTGAGATTAGACAATTATATATTTTTTGTTGACCCTCTTTCTATTATTCTTAGATTTGGAAGAGGTACAATAAACTTCCCTCCTTCATTAATATATTGTGCTTCTCTTTCAAGAAAAGGATCTATTAAATGCCAAGGCAGTACCAGAAAATAATCAGGATTTTCTTCTCTAGCTTGCGCCTCAGATATAATTTCCAAATTTGTACCAATAGTTTTTTTACCAAATTTATTTTTATCTCTATCAGCAACTTTTTCAATTAGACTAGAATCTATTCCGAAAAATTGTAATGTGGTGTTACCCTTGGTAGAAGCTCCATAGGCATATATTGTTTTGCCATTTGCAATCTCCTCTTTGAGGAATGAGAGAAGACGTTCTTTAATTGCATTACACCTGTCTGCAAAATCTATATAGGTCTGAACATTTGTGAATCCATATTCTTCTTCTTTTAATTCTAGATCATTCACGCTTTGTTGTTTTTCTAATGTTCCATTATCCTTATGTTTAATGAAAACACGGAAACTTCCACCATAAATTTCATTTAGCTCAACATCAAAAACTTCTAGATTATGCCTCGTTAGTAGATTTTTAAGAGAAAACAATGAATAGTATTCAACATGCTCATGAACAATATTGTCAAAGCCATTAAGGTTGATCATTGGTTCCAAATATGCCATTTGAATTACCCAGATACCCTCTTCTTCTAGACATTTTGCAACATCGCCAACAAATTTATTTGGATCTTCTAAATCATAGAACATTGCAATAGAAGTTATTACTTTACATTTTTCATCGCCTAAAACTTCATTAAAAGCCTCATAAGTAAAGAAGTCATTAATAATTATTGATTTATCAGTCACTCCTCCTGTAAATAGATTTGAAGGCTCAAAACCTACTAACTTAAGATTTGCTGATTGATATGATTTTAAAAGAGTTCCATCGTTACAACCTATATCTAGAACGATATCATCGTCCTTCAAAATATTTCTTCTTTCTACATTTTCAGTAATATCTTCAAGTGCTTTTATCATAGTTTCATTAACACTGGAACGAAACCAGTAATTCTCATATAAAGCTACTCTCGAATAGGTGTGTTTCAATTGAAGCAAACCACAATCATTCTCAGCACAAATGACTAGGTCAAGTGGAACTTTGTCATCTGGATTCAAGGTAATGTCATCAGTTACAAAATCATTAGGATATTGTTCTCCTAACGATAGGACTGGTACTAAGTTATCAGAATTACAGACCCTGCAAAATTTAACTTCTGTAACCCTATTCTGCTTTTTCATTCTTAATTTTCCATATCAGTTTTGCGACAGCATACATTCATGCCCTCAATTTGCAATATACTTTTCTACTTTCTTAAATTCAATGTTGTAATTCCATTCTTTAAGAATTTTTTTCTTATTTCTTCTGCCCCTTTCAAATAAAGAATCCCGATTATCATACAAATGCTCTAAAGCCTCTTTAATGCTTTCACTGCTCTCAGTATCGCAACTATAGGCATATCCATCCTTAACAAAAAAATCTTCCCATTCTGGTAGGTCGCTTACCAATAAAACTAAGCCTAGACCCATGTATTCGAAAGGGCGTTGAGAAGTACCTGCCATATTAACTTCAGGAACCATCACATCGCCTTCAGTTCTAAACTGTGGTTTAACATCAATTAGAGCTGTCTTACCACTAAAAGCCAGTCCAATATCAGCTTTGGAGCATTGCTGCAATAAATCTCTTCTTTCTTTAATAAGGCCAGCATACTGAACATTTTCTTCGAGTGCTCGTTGATTAATTTCAATCTTTATCATTTCACTGTAACTATATCGTCCTTTAGGATCTCGGTATCTATCAATTCCTGCTATAACCAATTCAACTTTATCTTTTAATTCTTCTAAAGCCTCAAATAACTGAATGGGTAATTTATCAGGCCCTAAAAAACCAAAACAGAAAAGTTTTAACTTACCTATAGTTGGTTTTTCTTTTAATGGAACATCTTCAAAATCTTGATGTCTTGGAAAATTATGAACAAAAATAGCATTGCCATGATCACCAACATCTTCTCTAAATTTTTTTAGTCTGACTTCATTTGGAAGCAAACAAAGATCAGAAATTTTAGCGAGCCTCAATCTAGATTCTTTGATAAATTTTGGTTTAATCTCAATATGTTCGCCAAGATATATAGGCTCAAAGTAAATTAATTTGATCTCCTTACTTAGTATCTTGATAAGATATGCTGCGGGACAAATTAACTTTTCGGAAGCATAAACCACCTGAGGTCTCCAAAAAACACAGTAGAAAAAAACCCACAAGTTGTAAAATATGTACTGGAATATTTGCTGAACGCCTGGCTTAAGGTACCATAAAAGTCTTATTGTAATATTCTTATGCAGTGTCATTCTTATTCTTTCAGAGGGATCAGCAACGCTTTGAACGCCTAGAAATAATATTTTATGACCCTTCGAAGCTAGGATATTAGAGCCATGCACTATAACCGGCCATAGAAAAGGATCGGTGTATTGTATATATAAAATTCTTTTCATTGATTACGCTTGAGAAATGTTGTTCCATTTTTTAAGAAACGCAATTAGCTTAGCAGGAGCTCGTAGGGCGGATATTCTCATATCAGTTTTGCGACAGCATACATTCATGCCCTCAATTTGCAATATACTTTTCTACTTTCTTAAATTCAATGTTGTAATTCCATTCTTTAAGAATTTTTTTCTTATTTCTCTCTCCGATCCTATGCAATGAATCTTTATTTTCGTAAAGAAATTCTAGTTTTTTCTTGATACTGTCTACACTGTCTGAATCGCAACTATATGCATATCCATCCTTGACAAAAAAATCTTCCCACTCCTGTAGGTTAGTCACCAATGGAACTAGACCTAAACCCATAACTTCAAAGGGACGTTGCGACCCTCCTTCACTTCTAAACTCTGGGTTAATAGCCTTTCCAGTAAGAGTTAAGCCGACGTCAGCCTTTGAACACTGTCTATAAAGATCACTTCTTTCTTTAATCAAACCTACGTACTTAATATTTTCTTGTAAGCCTCTTTTGTTTATTTCTTCTTGAATGATTAAACCATAATTGTGTTTTCCCTCAGACACCACACCTGCTATAACTAATTCAACCTTATCTTTAAGTTTTTCAAGTGCTTGGAACAGTTGCATCGGTAACCTATCAGGTCCAATATGACCAAATGAAAATAACTTTACTCTACTTTGTTCTGTAGATTTTTCTTTTAATGGAATATCAAGAAACTCTTCACGTCTAGGAAAATTATATACAAAAATTGCATTATCGAAATTCCCTACATCTGCTATAAATTTTTCTAGCCTTGCTCCATTCGGAAGGACACATAAATCTGCTACTCTTGCCAACTTTCTCCTGAAAACCCTCACAAATTTTGATTTTATCTCAACACCCTCCCCAACATCCATAGGTTCAAAATAAATAAGTTTGATTTTTAAAAATACTTTAATGAAATATGCAATTGGGCAAACTAGTTTTTCCGATGCATAGACAACTTGGGGTCGCCAAAAAAGAATTTTGAATATTACCCACATATTAAAATACATGTATTGTAATTTTAGTTGTATACCAGGTTTGACATACCCCAATAAATTAATAGTAATATTTCTGTTTAATTTCATCTTTATCCTGTTGGAAGGATCAGCAATATTTTGTATCCCTAGAAGTAATATTTTCCATCCCTTATAAGCCAAAATGTTGCATCCATGCATTAACACTGGCCAATGTATTGGGTTAGTAAATTGAATGTATAAAATTTTTTTCACTTGTTGTGACAATTTATTTTTCCTTTACTTTATAAGCAATTCTTTTGGAAATAAGGTATGGTCGTTTCTAACCCTTGTCTAAGTGCAATTCTGGGCACCCAATTTAGTACAGATTTTGCCAGTTCAATATCAGGTTTTCTGCGCAGTGGATCATCAGCTGGTAAGGGGAAATAATCAATATTTGACTTTGACTTTGTCAACTCAAGAATTGTATCAGTTAATTCTTTTATACTAAATTCCTCTGGATTACCAAGATTGATTGGCCCTGTAAAATCATCATCAGTTGACATTAAACGAATGAAACCTTCAATTAAATCATCAACATAACAAAAAGATCTAGTTTGCATGCCATCACCATAGACAGTTATATCTTCATTATTTAGAGCTTGTATAATAAATGTTGATATTACTCGACCATCTTTAGGATGCAGCCTAGGGCCATATGTATTAAAAATGCGTGCAACTTTTAGTCTTAGGTTATTCTGTCTTTTATAATCAAAAAGTAACGTTTCAGCACACCTTTTACCTTCATCATAGCAAGCACGAAAACCTATTGGATTAACATTACCCCAATATTCTTCAATTTGAGGATGAATTTCAGGATCACCATAAATTTCACTTGTCGAGGCATGTAGAATTTTTGCATTTAATTTTATCGCAATTTCAGCCATATTGACTGTACCAAAAATACTTGTTTTTAAAGTAAAAATTGGATCATGTTGATAGTGAACTGGTGAAGCTGGGCAAGCAAGGTTATAAATTTCGTCCACATTGATTTTTATGGGATGTATGATGTCGTGTTTCAATAATTTAAAATTTTTATTATTGATCATATGTTCAATATTGATCGAATGTCCGGTATAAAAATTATCCAAGCAAATGACATAGTTGCCATCTTTTAACAACCTGTCGCATAGGTGTGATCCCAGAAAACCGGCACCGCCTGTGACTAATACTCTTTTTTTTTCCACATCATTTCTCATAATTTAGATCTGACTAAAGCTAGATAACTAGCAAGCAATCTTTTTATCAAGAATTTAACCATAAACTCAAGGTAAAATTAAGTGTTGCTATAGTAGACTGTTAAAATAGTAACCCAAAACCTTATTTGATTACATACAAGAAAGCTTATAATAATTATGAAAATTAATGTATCAGTAGTTGGACGTTATCATGCCTTTAATTTGGCAGCAGAATTAGAGAAAAAAGGTTTTCTTAACAAACTTATAACGACTTATCCTAAATTTATAACACAGCAATGGGGCATTCCGAAAAAGAAAATTGTAAGTAATCTATATTTGGATATTTATAGAAGATTAGGTAACAAAACAGGAATATTGCCACGAAATAAATTAGACAATATCGCCTGGAAACGCATTGGCAAAATTGCCGCAAAATATGTACACCAAGCAGACATTTGTATAGGCTGGAGTGGGTGTAGTTTAGAAGTCATTTTACAAACAAAAAAGTTAGGAAAGATTTTTGTGCTAGAAAGAGGCTCTTCGCATTATAACTATCAAATGAAGATAATCAAAGATGAAGCAAATAGGCAAGGCTTTACTTTTTTTAGACCAAACAAAAGACTATTTTCCACTATGCCAAACTATAATCATTGGCAGAGAGAACTTTTAGAATATGAGCTTGCAGATTATATCTCGGTCCCAAGCCAATTCGTTATAGATTCCTTTCTCAAGTGTGGTATACCAGAGAGTAAATTGATAAAAAATCCTTATGGGGTAGCTCTTAAAGAGTTTTATCCAGTTAAAAAAGAGGATGATATTTTTAGGGTTATCCACTGTGGAGAAATTAGCCATCGTAAGGGTGTTCATTATCTCCTTAAAGCATTTTCAGAACTAGACTTACAAAATGCTGAGCTATGGTTAGTAGGTCTGGTTAATCCCGAGATGACTGATGTTATTACAAAGTATAAATCTAACAATATAATTTTTCATGGCACGAAAAAGCAGTCAGATCTTTATTGGTACTATAGTCAGTGCGATGTTTTTTGTTTGGCTTCCATTGAAGAAGGTTTAGCTATGGTACAAGCTCAGGCAATGGCTTGTGGGTTACCTATAATTGCTACTGGAAATACAGGAGGAGCAGAACTTATAGAATCCGATAAGAATGGTTTTCTTATACCTATTAGAGATACAGAAAGCCTGAAAGAAAAAATATTATATTTTTATAGAAATAGAGGTGAGTCTAAGCGTATGGGGAGGGCGGCAATAAAAACTGTTAAGAATAGTTTTGGCTGGAATGATTATGGGGATAGATATACCCAGAATTTAAAAGAGATTTATGAGAGACATGTTTCTTAAGAAAATATGGTTGTATCCCTTTAACTGAATGATTATTAATAAAAAATTTTGATCTATGGAATCTTTATTAGCAATTTTCCTAAGTAACAGAACCTGATAATAAATTAGATGAGAAACAAAGTACGCTAATTTATATGTTTTTATAGAATTGTTTTTAGCATATTAAGAATGTATTAAGATAGATCATAGATCTCTTACAATTATAATTGGTTATGAATTTAAGCTAATTTTGACCATCTATTGATTCAGCAATTATAATATCTAAAACATCAAAAAATGAGATCTCATACTCCCAATTAAGAATTTTCTTTGCCTTAGATGAATCCCCATAAATATCCATTATCTCATTTGGCCTATAAAGATCCTTATTAATTACTACTTTATCCCTTGAAATGTTTAATTTATCAAAAATATAGAAAACTACATCTTTAAGACTAACAGACGTTCCTGAAGCCAAAATGTAATGGTCAGGTTTTTCATGTTGCATCATCAAATACATGGCTTCCACGTACTTAGGTGCATATCCAAAATCTCTTTTTATATCTATATTACCTAACTCAAGAATTTCTTTATTACCATCTAAAATATCAAATGCTGTATTGAGAATCTTTTTAATAATAAAACTCTCATTTCTCAAATATGATTCATGATTAAAAGATATCCCTGAAGTACAAAACATATCAAAAGATTCTCTATAGTTCACAGTCAACCAAAAAGATGTGCATTTTGAAACAGCATAGGGACTAACGGGATATAGTGTCGAATTCTCAGTTATTGGGAAAGAGTTCACATTGCCATACATTTCACCACTTGACGCTTGATAAAATTTTATTGCTTTATCTATTTGCCTTATGCTCTCGAGTATCGTCGCAACAGATAAGGTATTAAAACTTAGAGTCAATATTGGATCTTGGTAAGATTTAAAAACAGAGCTTTGTGCTGCTAAATTATAAAATTCACTAGGATGAAATCGATTTAGAAGATTAACAACCTCACTCTTATCTGTTAAACAACATTGTTCCCAAAGAATTTGATCTGCAATTGATAAATATTCTAGTCTTGATTTATTTATATTAGATGCATCTTTAACGATACCAATAACTTTATAACCTTTTGATAACAATAAGTGAGCTAAATAAGCTCCGTCCTGTCCTGTAACCCCAGTTATAATTCCAACTTTATCTGCCATATCTTAAGTTATAGATTGATAGAGATCTCATAAAAAAATACCCTTTATAGTATCCATCTCCTACAAAAAGTTCATTGATTGGAAAGATTGCCATATTATTCCATCTGCCCTTCTAGAAAATTAGTCTTGAGATTTGATTAAAGTTAGGCTCAATGAAAGAAACTGTGGGTTGCCATTTAATTTTAGCTAAATCTATATTAGTTTGATTTGTATAGTCAATCATCAAGTCTTCCATATCTATCATCAAATCTTACTATGTCATCCTCACCAAGATAATCACCAATTTGTATTTCAATAATTTCTAATGGAATGGTTCCAGGATTTTCCAAAGAATGCTTCATACCTATAGGTATATGTATGGTTTGACTTTGTTGTAAAGTCAGAACTTCTTCACCTCTTGTTACTTTTGCGATACCAGTTACCACAACCCAAAATTCTTCACGTTGGTGATGCATTTGGAGTGATAGCTTGGCTCCAGGATTAACTGTAAGTCTTTTAACTTTGAAATGAGCCGATTCATCAATGGAATCAAAGGTCCCCCAAGGTCTGGTCACTTTTCTATGGAAAATTACTTCCTGCCGGCTTGAATTCTTTAGGAGATCCACAATTTTTGAAACATTCTGTGACTTTTTTTTATCGGCTATTAAAACCGCATCTGAAGTTTGAACAACGATTACATCTTTAACTCCCATTGTAGCTAACAACCCAGATTCAGAATAGAGATAATTCGATTGAGAGTCGTAAACAACAACATCACCTTTTGTTACATTATGATTTGAATCAAGCTTTGAACTCTCCCACAAAGACTTCCAGGATCCTAGATCGCTCCAATTTGCATCTAAAGAAATAACATTTACCTTAAATCCTTGATTGATTGCCTTCTCCATTACAGCATAATCTATAGAATCAGAGGGTGATTGGGCAAATTCTGATTCTGAAAGCTTTGTAAAATCCATATCTTTTATTGAATTATCAACAGCTAATTTGGTTTTATCTAAGATCTTGGGGGCAAATATGTTCAATGCCTCTAAGTAAGATGAAGTCTTAAACATAAACATACCGCTATTCCATAAGTAGTTACCACTCTCAAGAAAATCTTTTGCAGTTTCTTGATCTGGTTTTTCAACGAATTCATCGACAGTATACAAATTGAGTTCTGGCTGAATCTCCCCCTTTTTTATATACCCATAACCCGTATGTGGCTCACGTGGTTCAATTCCAAAGGTAACTAGATGACCCATAGATGCAGAATGGAGTGCTGTCTCTAAAACAGCATCAAATGCTTTCATATCACTTAATTGATGATCAGCTGGAAGAACAAGTAATATAACTTCATCATCTCCCATACTTTTAATATAATGTGCCGCTACTGCAACAGCAGGAGCAGTATTTCTACCAATGGGCTCGACAAGGATTGCTTGATACTTAACATCAAGTTCATTAATTTGCTCAATAACAAGAAATCTATGGTCTTGGTTGCAAACAATCACTGGCCTCTTGAGACTCACTGACTTTATTGTCTCTAGTCTCGCTAGCGTCTCTTGAAACATAGTTTTTTCCGAGATTAGAGAAAGAAATTGCTTCGGATATGATCTTCTTGATATTGGCCAAAGACGTTTACCTGAACCACCTGCTAATATAACGGGAATTATTTGCATTATTCCTTGTTAAGTTTCAAATAGATTTGGATATTTTGTTTTGAGTGAAATAATTTCTAAGGAGAACTAAGATAAAACCTAGGGTCATGCCTATTACAAAACCGATTATCACAATTCTTGTTCTAGAAGGCTTGTGTTTCATTTCAGGAACAACGGCTGGATCAATGATTTTGAAGGCATACTCTGTCCTAACATTGGCAAGCATTATTTTTTTGGTTTGTTCCTCAATCAAATTATAAATTACGTTCTGAGCACCAATTTGGCTAGTTATTTCCAGTTGTTGTTCTAAAAAATATATACTCTTTTGGGTTTCTTCTATTGTCTGATTTCTAACATGACTATTGAGGTCAGCAATCATACTATTTGCCCATTCTGCTGCTAATTCTGGATCGCTCCAGTCCACGGTAAAACTTATCAATTGAGTTCTTCTATCTATCACGACTTGTATGATATTTCCCATTATAATCTGATAGGTCTGCCAAGGGCTCGGCTCTTGATCATCAAACCAAGTTTGTTTCTCTTGATTCCATTGGCTCTCAAATAAAATTGGCCTTATACCCCTTTGCTTAACAAATGCTTCTATAAAAATTCGTGACTTTAAAATAGCTAATGCAGTTTGGGTCTTGTCTTCTGATGATTGAGGAAGAGAAAATCCTGCTAGGTTAGCCAATTGACTATATCCACCTGCCAATCGCCCCAATGAATCTCCTTCTTCTTGAGCTGAATTCATGGTCACTTCTGCCCGATATGTAGGTGTTGCAATTAGCGCATAGATGAGAGCTAGTAGGGTTGATAATATTAGTGGTATGCAGAAATAAAGCTTGAATGCATTTATGGCTCTATAAAGATCCTCTATTAAAACAATAGCACCTCTCTGCTTATCATTATTTTCATGTTGTTCTATCATAATTTTTTGTTAAGCATTTCGATTTCTTTTTTGAGTTTATTATACTCTTCTGATTTCATTCTTAGAGAATTTTGTGTAAATACAGATTTTTCATCGATTCCTTTTGGAGTTAATAAATACAGATAACCTAATCATTTTTCTGAACGTATAAAATTTTCTAATTCTATCAATGCTTTGTTAATAAGTGAATGGATAATAAGATACCATTTAGAATTCTGTGTGCCTTTTGATGCCATTTAGATTTTATCTTTTCTTGAAAAACTGATAATCAGAAATCCCAAAGACATAGGGATAATTCTTTCAATAAAGTCTCCTGGGGTATTTGGCAGTATGTGAAAAAAAATGGTCATCAGAAAACCGATACAAACAGATAATCCTGCTACTGTAGCAGAGATATTCCACTTAAGTACTTTTGCAAACACCATCGGCACAAATGCAGCACCTATAGCTGTCCAAGCAAAAACAACTCGGTCAAAAATGGTCTCCGGTGCAATAATAGAAATCAATGTTGCTGCAATAACAACTACAATAATAGCTAACCTTGCTGTGCTTATTGCTGATTCCTTACCTCCAAACCAATCACGATTGACTGATGAAGCGACTGTCAAAAGCTGGCTATCAGCGGTAGACATAATAGCGGAAAGGATAGCAGCTGTAACGATACCTGAAAACAATGGACCAAAAAGTCTTTGACTCACAAAAAATAAAACACTTTCTGGATTGGACACTGTTGAATACATAACCTTGGCACATAAACCAAGAAGAATCATCCCTGAAAACATGATCGTTGCCCATATGAGGGCTATTATTCTTCCTCTTCTAATCACCTCTAAATTTCTTGCTGCCATAAAACGATTAACAACAAAGGGTTGCCCTGGATAGCCAAAACCGATGCCAAGTGTTCCGATAATAAAACCCAAACCCATTAAGCCCGAGTGAACGCCAGTTAAATTCTTTTCTTCTGGACTACCAATAGTGTGAATACTAAAAATTAATTCATTAAAGCCACCCACCAAAAATAATAAAAGTGCTGGCAAAAAAAGTGCGATAACAAACATCAGAATTGCTTGGATTGAGTCTGTCAAACTCACTGCCCAAAACCCACCCAAGAATGTATAAATCAAAATAACTAATGCGCCCATAATAACGCTGATCTCTTGAGAAATACCAAGAGCGCTGGAAAAAGTTGTTCCTGCTGCTTGAAATTGAGCGGCCACATAGAGGACCAATGAACAGGTTATAATAATTGTGCTCAGTCGCATTAAGATTATTTTCTCTTTTGAGTTGTAATCATAGAAAAGTAGCTCGGGTAAAGTAACCGCTCCTGTTTCCTGACTTATTTGCATCAAACGAGGTGCAACCCATGTCCAACTGACAAAATATCCTAATAAAACTCCAGGCAAGATCCACACAGCAGGTAAACCCCAAGCATAGGCAGCACCACTGACTCCCAATAAAGTCCAAGCAGATGAAGAGCTAGCTGATGCACTCAGTGCTGCAACCCAAGGACCTAAACTTCTGTTGCCTATATAAAAATCATCTTGATTAATAGTCCTTCTTTTTGCCCAAAAACCAACTGCAATCAGTAACAAATTATAAATTACTATCGTTGCTAAAATTTTTTGATTAATCATATATAAGGTGCATCTATATCTAGTTTAGTTGGTAATCAATTCTAATTATTCGGGAAAAGATACAACTATCCTCATAATCTTGATTAGAAGCTCAGCTATTATATTGCCTAAAAGCTATTAACAGCTGCTGCTGCCAGTGCCATTTGGTAAATAATTTGAGTGATTTCAGTTGTTGCTCTAATACCGGAAAAAGGTTGCACCTGGAGCGGAACAACGATGGTATCACCTGGTTGAAGTCTTCTTGAGTCGCTCCTAAAAAAACCACTGTTTAATTGCGATGGAGAAATTATGCTGCCATCTGTCTTAACTAAATAAATATTCTCTTCATCTGCATATGCGTTTGTTCCACCACTCAAACTTAGATAGTCATTGATTCCAAGTCCTTTTTCAAATAAATGAGAATTTACGACAAACACCTCACCAATAACTGATATGCTTTGTTTTTTCTTAGGTATATACAAACTGTCTCCATCCTCAAGAATTATATCTTCAACGGTTCCGTTCAGAATTCCTTCTAAATCAACAACTAACCTCCCCAGCACTTCTACCTCAGTGCTCTCACGAACTACCAGTGATGTTAATTGTGTAATAGCTTGGCTGTCTAAAGATGACTGACCAATACCACCTGCTTGACTTGAGAGAAGAATTTTTTTCCTTAGTTCACTTTTAGCGTTCTCAAGCCTTTCAAGCTCAGCATCCTTTAATGCTTGTCTTTGAAAATAAGCCGCTCGTATGGAACCATTCTCAGTGATACCTCCTGCTCTTCTAATGAGCTCACCGAGAGTTTGACTTTCTGTGATTGGATAATTACCAGAAAAATAGACTTCACCAGATACCTGTACTAATTTAACTTTAGATGAAATCTGCTTAACGTTAATTATATCCATTTCTTGGAGTCTTGTGTCCATGGCTTGTTCATCAACCATAGACAGAGCCGTAGTTGTTTCAAAAAATTTCTTCCCAGACAAGCTGCGTCTGCTTAGCTCAACCTCAGCATCAAACGTTGCATCTTTGAAACCGCCTGCTGCTTTTACCGCATCCATCACATCCATCCCTTGCGTGAGAGGATATGCTCCAGGAAAATGAACATTGCCAAATACTGAAATTAAGCTTTTATCATCGTCTGGTCCAGCTTGTCGATTAATGATTTCTGACATTGGGTCTAATAGTTGATTCCTACATACGTTAGTTATTGTTCTAATTAATTCCCCTTCAATATATCCAGCTTGTTCTGTAAAAAAATCTTTCTCTAGATCTTTTTTTAAATTTTCAATGTCTTCGACTCTTTTAACTTTGCTAAGTTCTTCAATAGGAATTGTTTTTTTAGTCTTAAAGCCAGATTCCTCAATAACCATTATCGCTACGTTTTCAGGGAGAGTGCAATAATCATAGATGGTGTATTCATAATATCTTCTAATGTCTTTTTCACCCTCTTCGATCTTCGGACTGCTTTGCATCATCTGCCCTTGTTCATTGAGTAAAACAGTTTCCTGCTCCTCTAATGTTAATTTCTCCTCCATTAATGATTTTCTAAGATAGGTCAAAGATGTCCATTGATCCTCTAAGAGTAATTGATTTCCTGCCTCTATGTATCTATCTTGAACTAATGTAGTAGTGATTTGTTTAGGGGTTAATATACTAGGCAAAAATAGTATTTCATCCTGATCCATCAAAGATATATTGACATCTGAACTATTACTATTAAATAACTCCTCTAAATCAATTTGTAAAAAAGTATAATTCTGACTAAGTTCCTCTTTTCTTTTGATTAGTAGATAATTTAAATCAGTCATTGACAGAAGATCATCTGGTGTTCTTATTAAATCTGCTATTCTCATTCCCTCTTTCCAAGGAAAAAACCCTGGTTGCAAAGCATGTCCTGAGAGGAGCACTGCGTTTTTCAAATTATTTATTACAGGGTATATTCCTAATACATCACCATTTTGTAACTCGAAACTCTCTTGTGAAGAATTACTTAAATCAACTGGTATGAAATCAAACCCATTAATAGCAGGTTTGACTCTCATTAGGTCTGCAGAAATTACATTGGCTTTTGGTGATAAATTGCCTGCAAAATTAATTAAATTTTTTAAAGTCTCGTCTTCTTTAAGTTCATAGATACCAGGACGGGCCACCTCCCCAGACACCCCTACAGTTTTATTAACAGGCGGAATAAAAACCACATCACCTTGCATTAGTCTAGCATCACCACTAGTGTCTCCCTTAAGTAGCAAATCATAAAAATCAAGTGTTGAAATAACCTTTCCTTTTCTTTTTAACTGGATATTTCTGAGAGAGCCTGTTACATGGACACCACCACTTTTGATTATTGCATTTGTTAAGGTTGACAATGCACTTATGCTATACATGCCAGGTTGTATAGCCTCACCAAGAACAAAAATATCTATGGATCTAAGCGATCCCAAAGTAATACTCACTTGAGTCCCAGTTATTTGATTTTCAACTCTTTTTTTAATGAGTTCCTTCATATCCTTAAAGGGTAACCCTGCCACAGCAATAGGTCCTATTTCTGGAACATAGATTTCTCCCTCTCTCGTAACCTTCAGGTCATACTTACTATTCTTAGTTCCAAATAAGATTATTTTTATGATGTCATCAGGACCTATCAAATAATCAGGCCTCATTGGTATGTTCTTTAGCTTTACTGGGGCAAATGTAGTTGGTGGATCAACGAAAAAATTATATCCAAAATATGAGAGTGGCTGATCGAAAAATTTTCCTTGTGGAGGATGATCAAAGTTTTTGCCTCCTGTGTATCCGTAGTTCTCGTCTTCAAAGCTTGGCATTTCCTTTTTCTCAAAAGAGTCTTCATCTTCCATAGTTATTTGCTTTGACGATGAAGCTGTAATGTCCGGCTCTCTTATCTGGTTTGCAATTGCTCCTTGACCAAGAGCCCCACCAGCCAAAGCATCCATCAAACCGTTATCAGTTATTTGAGAATAAACTGATGCACTTTGTACAAGCATTATAATTAGTATTATTAATTTTCTCGTATTCATTTGTAGAAGATCTTAACTCATCTGTAATAAAGAATGAATAGTTTACATATTTTTTTATAAGATTGTATTCATAATAGTTACACTAAGTTACATTCAAACGTGTTCCTATGTTTATAATTGAATTGCATCTTTTATACATGTGTATTTTGAAAAATACCAGAATCGTTATATCTAAATGATAAATGAGAAATAATGTAATTATCATAGGTGCTGGGCATGCAGGTGCAATGACAGCAATTTCACTACGTCAACAAAAGTACCTAGGATCGATTTTGTTAATAGGGCAAGAAGAACATCTTCCTTATCAAAGACCTCCATTATCCAAAGGATTTCTCACAGACAGCATTGAAGAAAAAAGATTATATTTGAAATCAACTGCTTATTATGAAAATAATGACATTGAAATCATTAAAAATAAGACTGTAAGCCAGATCAGTAGAAATAAAAAAACTATCATATTAGATGATCAGAAAGAGTACCCTTATCAAAAACTTGTGATCGCTACAGGAAGTGTATTAAATCAGCTAGATCTCAGTTGCAATGAAGTCAACCTCCATTACTTGAGAACCATTGAAGACTCACTCCAAATAAAATCAATGCTGAATCAAAAACAAACAATAGCTATCATTGGTGCTGGCTATATCGGCCTTGAAATTGCAGCCGCAGCAACCAAAAAAAACCTTAAAACAACTGTCATAGAAATGGAAAATAGAGTGATGAGTCGATCTGTATGTTCAGAGACGTCTGATTTTTTCCAAAAAAAACATGAACAAGAAGGTGTGATGTTTAAGTGCAATGTGTCTGTTGTTGATGTTCAAGATTACAATGATCAGAAACAGATTGTCTGTAAAAATGGTACAGTCATAGATGCGGACGGAGTTGTGGTAGGAATTGGTATAAAACCCAATATTGAACTTGCAGTTAACTCAGGACTGGAATGCGATGATGGCATCATTGTCGATGAAAACGGTCAAACATCAGATGAAAATATCTTTGCTGTAGGTGATTGTACCAATCATCCCAATAATATTTTTCAACAAAGATTAAGATTAGAAACCGTTCATAATGCTGTCGAACAAGCCAAATCAGTTGCTGCGAGCATTACAGAAAATAACAAATCCTACCATCAAGTCCCATGGTTTTGGTCAGATCAATACAACATAAAACTCCAAATTGCCGGAATTTCTCAAGATCATGACCATCGCACTATCCGAGGTTCAGTTGAACAAGAAAAGTTTGCTGTTTTTTATCAGAAAGATAACCAATTAGTTGCTGTTGAAGCTATCAACAGTCCGAAAGAATTTATGATTGGAAAAAAATTGATTGAGATGGGAAACGAAACAACCTTTGAATTGATCGAGGAAATGAATTTTGATCTAAAAAAAATAATCAGGTCAATATAATTGTTACAAGGTCATTCAGAGAAATATCTTTTTACAAAGTCATCAAAAGACTGATTGCTTATTTTCTCAAGCTCTGCCTGCCTTCTAAGAGAATCAGAAGACTCTTGCTCTAGTAAAGACCAATCAGAGTTTTCAGGTTTTTCCATGTTGATATAGTAGCTTTTATTCTCCTCTCCTATCTTTATACCTAAATCATGAAAACTAATCTGTTCTGTGAGAACTTTGTTAAGCAACATTCCTGACAAAGTCTGATCTGGATCCATAATATGCAATTTTATCTTTGAGATTGTATCTGTATAAATATTCGTTTCATCATCAAGTAATTCAGCTATGTATATCATTTCATCTAAAATTTGATTAGCCCAATTCTTTAAACTTATTTCTGTTCGATTATTGCTCAAGTTAAGACCAGGCTCTCTACCCCTTGTAGCCACCAACAAATCATTTGATCTGCTCTCTTGAATTCCATCACTGTTAATCTGTGGACTCGATTTTAGCGTGCAATAAAGAAAAAACATTTCTAAAAAATAAACCGTTTCCAAATCGATCCCAATCCTTTGAAATGGGTTGATATCCAAAGATCTTAGTTCAATATAATCGACACCTGTATCTTTAAGCTTTGTTGTCAATCTTTGGCTTAAACCAGAATTGCTTTTCGGTCTAGCTATAGAGTAATACTCATCTTCAATCTGAAGAATATTGGCATTAATTTGTGGACAATCTTCTTTAATTTCTTTGTTAATTTTTTGATAATCTTCACACTTTGTTTCAGTTGCCAACTTGAGATTAAATATATATTCTTCCATGGAATTAAGTGGCATTACTAAACTTGATTGGCGAATATTTTGGTAGCCTAAATCACTCATTCTTAGCGATGTGGCATAACGCATGTAATAAGTATGACTATCTAGTTTCTGAAACTCTCCATGGTTACTGTTTAAAAAATTTTTACTAACGATTGGAGAAGCGCCTAATAGATAGAGAATAAGCCAGTTCATTCTGTGCAAATTCCTTAGTGTTCCGAAATACAAATCTGTTCTGAACTCTTGCAAATTCAATTGTTCTTTGTTGAATAATGAAGAACACCATATATCTTCTGGCAAAGAGTAATTGAAATGAATACCTGATATGGCTTGCATAGTTCTACCATATCTGTGGGACAGTCCATTTCTATAGGCCGTTTTAAACAATGCCAAATTAGAAGATCCATAGGAGGCTATTGGCACTTCTGTATCTAACTGAATGTAAGGAGGCATACTGAATGGCCAGAGAAATTCATCCCCTATATTCTGTGTGACAAAATGATGAATATTATCCAGAAAATCTAATTCCACTGTTTTGTTTGAACCTGGAGGTGTAATGAATTCTAGCTGAGCTTCAGAAAAATCTGTTGTGATAAATCTGTGGCAAAGAGAAGATCCTAGCGATTGTTGATGGAGATTGTTTGAAATCTTTGATTGATAAATTCTCAGTGACTCTTTTTCTAGGCCAACTTTTCCAGAAGCAAGGTTTTCTGGTTTTGCATTGCTTATAACTTCAGATTTTAACTTATCAGAATCTATGCTCATAATTAATCAACTAGTTTTAGCTAGTCAACTAATTATACCTCAACAATTATTAACTTATATTTTCGCCTTAGGTGAAGTTCCAAACCCTGAGATAATTTTTTTGAAAGACCATTGTTCCTTTCTCAAAGATTCAACTTCGTCACTCGCGCTAATGACTACATGGTACAAACTTCCTGTATCTAATTTCGCACCAGCATCTTTTGTTAAAGGCGACCATGCAAATGCTGCTTTATCTCTTGTTTTAGAATTTGAATAAAATAGATCCATTGGAAGTGTAAAATAAATCCACTTACTAAAAGCACCCTCACCTACACACTCAGCATCACAGTTTGTTAAAGCAAAAGCTCCTCCAACAGTTGCTCCTGTCTTAAACCGCCGAGAAACATCAACATATGCGCCAACATCCTTTGCCAAGAATCTTCCAAAACTGGTTTTAAATCTCATATCATAGAAGGGAAGATCATAATAATATGATACAAATCCAGTAACAGTCTCGTAATCAAGAAATGAGAATTTTTGATCATAATCTCTTTGTTTCGCCCAATAAAGATCTACTCCCAAAGCCCATTTTCGATCATCCGGAATGTATAAAACTTCGCCACCAAAGCCTCCAAACATCCATTCAAGAATGCCTGCTGTAAAATTTGCTTTAACATTTCGATTGATATCAATTGTATAATCAATAGCCATTTTTCTCAGGCCGCTTTCTCCTTCTATTAGATATTTTCTTCTATCCTGCCTAACATGATGTAGTTCACCATCAGTATTACTCCACTGATATGTTTTATAATTATTTACGACATCTAAACCTATATCGGTTTTCAAGAATAACCCTTTTCTTATTGCGAGCTCAGTCGAAAACATTAACTCTAACTGCCAAAAATAAAACTTAATCTGATGTTGAAGTGTCCCTTTAAGATTAGGAGAAACTGACCAGTAAAAATTTGGATACAAGGCTTCATTTTCTCTAATAGTTAAATATGATTGATCACTTAAATCCACTGCATCAAAATCTGTATACTCCTCTTGAAGATATACGTATTGCTCTATATCAGCCCCTTTGGCTACAACTTCAACAAGCGTGTCGTAGGGTATTGACGCACTTAAGGTTTGCATTCCATGATCATTATTTATAACCGTAATAGTTTCAATATCTTTGGGAGCATTATTAGCCAAAATAATACTCGCAAGATTGATTGCTTCCATGGTACTTTGGAACCTGCTTTGGCTGATCTCGACTATCATTTCACTATCTTTGAAAATTACTTGTTGGGTTGTGAAACCCACATTTGCCATCTGCCAAATAATTAATTTAACTAGATAATCTTGGGATTGATCAGTGAGCTCAGTAAAAGAACTCTCAGATCTTTTCTTAAGATCTCCCCATGGTGGTCTATAGTTACTTTTGGGCTGAAAATTTAAATTTGAATGTACCGTTGCATTAGCATAAAGAGTATTTCCACGAACATAGCCCAAGGAAAAATCCAAGATGTCTCTTTGCGAAGGTTGATATTTATATGTCAACCCAAAATTTAATGGTGAGTCTACTCTGAATAGATCTCCAGTTTTATCAAAAAATGTTTCTTTTCCCTTATAAATAGCATATGACTTAGGATCATATTCAAGGGCAAAAGACAGATTAGGAATCTGTGAAAAATATTCTATTCCTCCAAAAAGAGCAGTCTTATCACCTCTAAAAAAAGAACAAATATTAAATCCTCCACCTTGGTCAACAGCCATCCCACATCTATTATCAAATTTACTGGATATGAATGAAAGTGGATTTTTTATATGTTCACGCCCTCCCAAACCACCCCATCCGATTCCAATTGTAAAGTCTAAGTTCTTATATTGTTTAGAAGCAACAATGTATTCACTAGCATCAACACCAGTTCCGCCAAGATCAATGAGGCCTGCTGCAATTTGAGGAAAAAATTTTCCTTCATTAAATAATTTAAACCTTACATCTAAACCCTTGTCTTTAAATGACTGGGGATTGCCAGGGTAGTATGGTTTATATTCTCCTTCTGTAAAGCGAACAGTGCCTTCCAACCAAGGAAAAATTTGCATCCTGCCATATACACGATTGAATGGAGCTTCAAGAGTTATGCCAAAAGCAAATTCACCATCATCAGCAAATCGTGCTGTAGGGGTTTGTATGAGTCCTATTCCACCATAAACATATGAGGAATATTGATTTCCTAAATAGGCTGACTGATCAGTAGTTGATTGAGCAATCGAAGGAAGTAATCCTAAGAATAAAAGAATCAGTCCGTTTCTTAAGTATGCTAGTTTACGCAACTGTAAAGAATGAAGTAGCTAAATATACCCTTAAAACCTCAGCACCAAAACTTTATGATGCTTTTAGCATGATGGAGTAGCTGTAGCACATGTAGCCGCAGTATTGGAAGTATTGGCAGTATTGGCGGTTGCTGATGTATTGGCAGTATTGGCAGTAGCCGAGGTTCCAGCTGTAGATGCGGTTCCAGCTGTTACAGCAGTATTCGCAGTACTTTCAGTACTAGCAGTACTAGCCGTATTGGCTGTATTAGCTGTATTAGCCGTATTGGCTGTATTAGCTGTATTGGCTGTATTGGCTGTATTGGCTGTATTAGCTGTATTGGCCGTATTGGCCGTATTGGCCGTATTGGCTGTATTATCAA
>Ga0163108_10000341_pt1 | contig 34971 bp, 25 predicted proteins | sample Fk1155metaG_FD_109644 | JGI IMG/M metagenome (GOLD analysis project Ga0163108, IMG submission 109644) | Marine microbial communities from the Central Pacific Ocean - Fk160115 155m metaG | ecosystem: Environmental > Aquatic > Marine > Oceanic > Photic zone | place: The Central Pacific Ocean...
CAACGAACTTTTGTCTTTGGGCTGCAATTTTTTTCATTTTCTTTTGAATCAATTTAAGATCCTCAGGAATTAGAGGTCTTGGTAATTCAAAGTCATAATAAAATCCATTGTCTATTGGAGGTCCAAAAGCCAACTTTGCTTCTGGAAACATATCCAAGACAGCTTGAGCCAAGACATGTGCCCCAGAATGCCGAATCTTGTATAAGCGATCATGCTTCTCGTGTTGTACACACATTTTTACTGGAATTAGATTTTAACTTTCTCTAATATAAACCAAGAATAACCTGCTTGTAAACGAAATGTACTTAAAAAAACTAGAATTACAGTCATTCAGAAACTTCGATTCCAGAAATTTAGAGTTTAATCCGAGTACCGGACTCAATATTTTTGTGGGTAATAACGGCCTTGGCAAAACCAATGTACTTGAGGCAATTTACCTTTTGTCATATCCGAGATCCTTTCGAACACGCCATACAGAGTCGCTTATTAAACAGGGAGGTAATCACTATTTAATAGAAGCCGAGTTTGATAATTTCAATTCACAAACAGCAGTACTCGAGGTATTCGAAAACCAACCCCAAACACAGTTTCTAAAACTGGGTGCTCAAGTAAATCCAAGTCGTAAAATTTACCAAAGAAACAAAGTCGATATAGACTTGAAGCAGTTTTTATCGAACTTGCAAACAGTTTTGTTTGCTCCAGAAGATTTAGATTTGGTTACACAATCACCCAAACTTCGCCGTCGATTTTTGGATTTAGTATTATTCGAGGTCGATCGAGAGTATTTTCAAATCAACATTCAGTACACACGACTGTTAAACCAAAGAAATGCGATTTTTAAAAACTCACCAAATTTACAAACAGCAATAGAGTCGCTAGCTATCTGGGATCAATCATTCATAGATACAGCATTGCAAGTATTTGAATACCGAAACAAGTTAGTCCAGTCTCTAAAAACATATTTACCAGAGTGTTTAGAGCGCTTTTTGCCAGAGTTTCCCGAGCAGATAAGCATGCAGTATTTACCAGGTAACCAATCGATTGAGGCTTCGCAATGCAGTCGTGAATATATTCAAAATCAACTTATTAAAAATCACACAAGAGATTTTAAATCTAAATACACAAATTTCGGACCCCACCGAGACGACTTTAAGTTACTAATTCACGATCAAAATGTAGTCGAGTTTTGCTCACGCGGACAGTTAAGATCGCTTGTATTAAGCCTAAAACTTGCACAGATTAACTACATAGAAACTCACACTTTAAAAAAACCATTATTGTTACTCGACGATGTCTTTTCGGAATTAGATAAAACACGCCGGAAGGCCTTGTTGGAACTAGCACAGGATTACCAAACTTTCATTTCTACAGTTGAAATGGGGTACTTTGAGGATTTAGGAGTGGATTTCACTTTATTTAAACTTTAATTCTTGCTATAATATTGTGATAACCAAATTAAATGTCACAATTTTTAATAGTCATTGCCTGCGCACTTTTAAGTATTTTACCAGTGTTAATCTGGGGGAGTTTGTTTTTATACAAGCACGACGAAAAACGTGAGTTGGTTATTAAAACCTTTATTTTCTCAGCATTTGCAGTTGTACCATTAGTTTTTTATAGGTTACTTTGGAATGTTTTACCAGGAAGCCAGCTCAATGAATATTTGCAAACAGTAATCAGCTTCGAGTTATTTCACTCACAATTGCCACTAAATCTACTAGTGTTATTTCTAACAATTGGTTTTGTTGAAGAGTACTTAAAACACTTTGTCGCAGCTAAAGTTGACCGTAAAGAAATTGATAATATCGACGATGCAATCGAGTTTAGTATTATTGCAGCACTTGGATTCTCGTTTGCCGAAAACACTTTTTACTTTATAGACATTTACCAAAATTTAGAATTACAAATGTTTTGGAAGGTAGTTCTCTTTAGATCTTTTTTCTCCACCCTTGCACATATAATTTTCTCAAGTATTTATGGTTATCACTATGGCTTAGCCCTGTTTGGAAAAAATGTCGCAAATTCTAAAGAATTCAGTTTCCAAAGATCCATTAACCGTATACTCGCAAAAGTAATACCATTATCTAGCACGAAGATTTTTATTAACGAACAGCGAATTATGGGACTAATCTTAGCAGGATTATTTCATGCGGCCTTTAATGTATTTTTAGAGTTAAATCAGGTTTTAGCTATTATTCCAATTCTATTTTTAGGGCTGTACTACGTGTTATATCTGATTCACAAAAAGCAAAATCATATTAACTTCAACAAAATACAAGCTAACCTAGATTCAGACGGGCACAAAAAAAGACCCGAAAAATCGGGTCTTTTGTGGTTTAATTTTTAGAGAACTATTTAAGTTCAATAGTTGCACCAGCAGCTTCCAATGAAGCTTTAAGTTCTTCAGCTTCTTCTTTAGAAACACCTTCTTTAACAGCTTTAGGAGCGCCGTCAACGACATCTTTAGCTTCTTTAAGACCAAGGCCAAGAGCTTCTTTAACTGCTTTAATAACAGCAATTTTTTGACCACCAGCAGATTCTAATACTACATCAAAAGTTGATTTTTCAGCAGCACCAGCGTCACCAGCAGCAGGAGCAGCAGCTACAGCTACAGGAGCAGCAGCAGATACACCGAATTCTTCTTCCATGTGTTGAACTAAGTTAGCTAGTTCTAGAACTGGAAGTTCTTTTACTAAATCCATAATTTGTTGAGCATTTTTACTCAATTCCGGAAGTTTTTTTTCTTCAGACATGATAATTTTGGTTAATATAAATTATTTTTATTGATTTTTATCTGCAATTGCTTGCAAAGTGCCAACGAATTGACGCATTGTTCCATGTAATACTCCGTGGAACCCAGAGATTGGAGCTTGCATTGAGCCCAGTAATTTCGCATAAAGTTCTTCCTTTGATGGAATAGAAGCATAAGCCTTAGCTTCGGTAGGACCGAAAACTTGACCGTCTAAAATACCACCAGTAAGTTCTAATTGTTCGAAGTCTTTTGACATCTTATCAATCAATTTCGCGCCAGAAAGCTCGTCATCGTATGAGAAAACAACTGCAATTGGTCCATCTAGACTTTCTGCATGTAATTCATCTACGCCGAGTTCTTTTGCGGCAAGTTTGATAAGAGTTTTTTTAGCAACTCGGCATTCTACGTTTTGTTCACGTAGTGCAGTTCTAACCTTTGAAAAGCCAGAAACGCTAATCCCAGAGTATTTGCTAAACATAACAGACTTGGCCTCCTTAAAACTTTGTTGGAGCTCTTGCAAAATTTCGTTTTTTTTCGATTTGCTAATCGCCATATTATAAAATTAAACCCTTAGGACCGATCGTAGACCAAAGAGCGCCTTTATTGGGCTATTCACCCGGCATGCCTATTTATAAGTCTCGGCAGGATTTACTCAAAGATACCTTTGATACCAGCGGTCTACGACAAGTCACAGCAACTTTAAGCTAAATTGAACATTAAGTCAACCTTTTATCAGGTGTTTTTACAAAAAAGACTCCCAAACGGTTGTTTTCTGGCTTTAAAACTGTTAAAATATATAGATTAAATAGTTATATATGGTAAATATTATCGAAGACCCAAAAAACATGGGCCAAACACCAGAAAGTGGAGCTCCAGAAGATAAAGCAAAAAAATCAGATCCAGGAACTCGAAGTTTATATTCATCTGAAAATGAGTCTAACGACATGGTGGATTTAGCAAGCCTTGGGTTTAATACAACTATTAAGCAAAAGAAATCAGATATTCTTGATCCATCTCAACTAGATGACACAGTAGTCTCTTCGGTAATGGCAGCAGAAGATAGACCTGTAAACAACGAGCCAGTTCTAGAAAAGCTAGATAGTTTCGAAGATGATTTGAATTTAAGTTTAGTAGTTGAGCGCGAAGAACAAAGAAAGAAAAAGCTAATCAAATATACATTTTTTGGTTTACTAGCATTAACCACTATCCTTGGTGCAGTGTTTTTTACAGATGCTACATCACTACTTGGGTACACATCGATTCAAGAATCTTCTCAATCCACAACTGAAACTGCTTTAAGAGATTCAAAAGCAGATAAAGCTTTTGGTCATTTATACACAGCAGCTATTAGTAGTCAGAACTTGAGTTTCTTAGCAGTTGAGTTTCATAATCAATTTATTATTAATAACAATAAGCTCAGTTCAGAAAGTGATATCCAATCCAGTCAAGCCGAGCTTGATAGTCTAAAGTCTCAAATAACAGATGAATTGGAATTAATTAATTCTCAGCTTATTGAGTCTCGAAAAGTTCTAGATTCAAACGAGCTTAAAGTACAGCTAATAAGCAAACTTAATTCGGGTGATTATTTACCAGTAGTAAATCCACTGGTGGGGGATGGGCTTCAAAAATCAGAGTTTATTTCTCAAGAGCAATTACTTAACGAGGTTTCAAACCTGGTATCTAATTCAGATGTTGCCTTTATGTTTAACGAATCAGAGTACTCGGAGCTTGATAACAAGCAGTTTATTGAGTATTTAATTGATTTATTTTCAAAGTACAGAGATTCTCATCTTAAACAGTTAGCCATTTTAAGTTTGCAAAGATCAAGTTTCATAACTGTGTTAGGAGAACTGGACGACGTAACAAAGTCTTTTGATCCAAACTTCAGTCTATTTGATACTCGAGAAGACTTTATTCTTAGACATACATCTTATGGCTTCGATGCAAACAACTCAAGTATCACTGTACAAACGGAGGTTCAAACAGATTCTCCAGATACATTCACTTTAGTTGCCGATCTAGAAGATGCTCTAAAAGACAATCCAATCTTTGATGGTCTAAATGTTTCATCCTTCCAAAAGCAAGCCTCTAAAACTGGAGATAGTTTTAGAAGTAACCTTAGTCTTAGTTTTCAATTTAGTAAGTTATAATTATGCAAACAAAGTTTAATACAACATATGTTTACATTACTGGAATCGTAATTTTATTACTCGCTGTAGTATATGGTTTGTATTACAAGATTAACGATGGGATTGAGTTTCAAGCATCACTTGCTGAAATTGCTGCAGAGGTAAAAACTAATAAGACTGATGCATCTGCAAAAATAAAAGCTGCTAGCAAGGCTCACCAGACTTTTCTAGACACAGTTAGTGGAGATTTCGATAGCTTTTATATGCAAGAGTTCAATAAAAACCAATTCGTTAGAACTTTCGATAAGATTATTGATTCAATTGCAACAGAGCAAGACCCTTTAATTGTTACTAATTTAAGTTTTTCAAATCCAATTCCAAATACTAATTTAGGATTTGAATCTATTCCAGTGGCTCTGACATTAACATCAACTAAAGATTCTCTAATGGTTTTACTAGAAGAGTTTGAAAAAGTTGGCTTAAGTAGAGTCGAACCATTTTACCTGATTGAACTCAAAAGTCTAAATTTCCGTGTTCCAAATAGTAGCTCAACAGAGGCTAATCCAGAATTTCAGACAACCCTAAATTTAAATATTTTAAAAACTATTCAAAACTAATGAACCCACAAGACTCATTTAACATACCGGGTTTACAAGCAAGACGCATGCAAAATGCAGATGCTCAAAAACAGCAAAAGATTGCTGAGAATAAAGCTGTGTCTGATGCTGTCTCAAAAACTTTGCAATCTCAACCAGTCCTAGACAGTGAACAAGAAGAGTTAGTAAACATGTCCAAAGGAACAGCTACTACAGCTGGTGTTTCTACAAATACTGGTAGCAATGCAGGGGGTTCTGTGCAAACAAGCCAAACACAATCATCTGTACAATCTCAAGTTCAAGCTGCAACTACAGGCCAAGGAGCAAACACACAGCAAGGTACTCAGGCTCAAGCCCAAACTCAAGTTAAAGCCGAAGAATTTGTATATTCCGCAGATGCTCAAGCCAAAATACAAGAGTTAGAAAAAGCGATCAAGGCTAGTAACGTTCCACAAACAGTATTATTAGTTATGAGTTTAGCATTGGATCTCAAAACTTCCGATATTCACATAGAGCCAGAAGAGGACAACATAAGAATTCGTTATCGTATAGATGGTATGCTTAGACAAATCACAGAGTATAAAAGCAACATGCATCCTGCAGTAGTCTCTCGTGTGAAAATTATGAGTGATCTAAAAATAGACGAAACGCGGATTCCACAAGATGGTAGAACATCTGTTCAAACCACAGACGGCCGCGAAATGGATCTTCGTGTTTCAACACTACCAACAGTTAATGGAGAAAAAGTAGTTATGCGTTTGCAAGATAAATCCAAGGACATTCCAACACTAGAAGCTCTAGGCATTTTGGGTAATGCTCAAAAAGCTATTAAAACTTCTTTAACAAAACCAAATGGAGTTATTCTAACTTCTGGACCAACAGGTTCTGGTAAAACAACCACTCTGTATGCTTCTTTAAATATTCTAAATCAAGAGGGTGTAAACATTTTAACCATCGAAGATCCAGTCGAAATCCAATTGGATGGTCTCAACCAAGCTCAAGTAAAGGCAGATATCGGATTCGACTTTGCCAAAGGACTACGTGCAGCACTTAGACAAGATCCAGATATTATAATGGTGGGTGAGATCCGTGATCACGAAACAATAGATGTGGCAATCGAAGCAGCCTTAACTGGACACTTAGTATTCTCAACAATTCACACCAATAGTGCAGTCGAAACAATTACTCGTATAGCCAACATGGGGGTTCCTCAGTATCTAATTGCCTCAGCTGTCGATACCATTATCGCCCAAAGACTGGTCCGAAGAGTAAATCCTGAAAAATGTGAAAAGTACCAATTAGAAGGCAAAGCATTAGCAGATGTAAGAGCAGCAATAGCTCAGATTCCAGATTCAGAAAAGGCTAATTATCCAGAGTTAGATTTTGATAATCCAACATTCCTCAAGCCGCTTCCGCAATATGCTTTAACAGCATATCAAGGGCGTGTGGGTGTATACGAAGTACTAACAATGACAGGTCAAATAAAAGATGCAATTCTCAAAGGGGCAAACGTTCTGGAGTTACAAAATGTAGCTCAGGCAGAAGGCATGGTGACTCTTGAGCAATATGGATTGATATTAGCTATGAAAGGTTTCACTACCTTAGATGAAGTTTATAGAGTTTCTAACACTGATTAATTATGAAAAAAGCCAAAGGATTTTCATTATCGGAATTAGATCAAAAAGATAAGTCATTTGATTTAGAAGCTCAACAAGAGCAATCACAAATAGACTCTAGCGAGGATATTATTTTAGATATCGGAGCAACAGATAGAATAATGCCAGTAAAAAAACCTGAGTCAGAATTTTCGAGACTTTTAAAAAATCTCAAAAACCTCTATCGCCAAACAGCTGGAAGAACAATTAATATCAAAGTCACCTTAGACGAGAAATCATTCTTTTACGAGCTCATGTCGACCATGCTTGCAGCTGGTATTTCAATTGTGCAAGCACTCAACATTTCGGCTAAACAAGCTTCTACAAAGCAGCTAAGAAGCCTGCTGGAATCCTTGGCGATACAAGTTGAACAAGGTAAAAAGTTTTCTGAGGCACTAGAAATGTATCCAAAAGTGTTTTCTCAATCAGAAATTGGAATGTTGAAATCTGGTGAAATGACAGGTCAGCTATCCAATGTAATGCAAAGACTTGCCCTCGAAATCAAAAAGGGGATGGCGGTGCGTGCCAAGGTTAAATCAGCAATGATTTACCCAATTGTAGTGGTGGTGTTTGTAATTCTTACGGTATATGCCATGCTCACATTTGTGATTCCACAGGTAAAAACATTGTTTGAAGGTATGAATGCAGATCTTCCAGGTCTAACGCTCTTGCTGCTAGACGCCAGTGATTTTGTACAGCTTTACGGAGGGTATCTGTTTCTAGGTGTTTTAGGGCTTGCCTTTGGACTTTTAAGTTTTTATAAAACTCCACGTGGCAAATTATTGTTTCATTACTTGTTTCTAAAGACCCCGGTTCTAAAGGACTTTATTATGTATTTATCACAAGCCAACTTTGCTAGATCATTATCTAATTTATTATCTGCAGGTGTATCGATTGTAGAGGCGCTTGGGATTTGTAGTGCATCTATGGGAAATCTTGTATACGCAAATCTAATTAACATATTACAAAAAGACGTTAAAAAGGGTATCAAATTGGAGGAGGCTATGTATAACTCTCCATATTTTTCATCGCTATTAGTAAATATGTTCTCAGTCGGTGAAAAAACTGCCAAGCTAGACGAGCTTGCTTTGCAAGTTGCAAATTACTACGACGACAAATCCGAAAAGATGGCTGACAACCTGGCAAAACTAATCCAGCCTCTCATTATTGGTATAGTCGGTGGTATTGTTGGTGTGGTCGTTCTAGCAATTATGTTACCAATGACACAATTACTTTCGCAGGTCGGAAATATTTAATAAAAAATCTTTTACAATGGTTTTGCAAGTCAAAATTCTTTTACCTTGCTATTAACACCTTTATCATTGTCTTATAACTAATTTAAGCAAAATGATAAAACGAGCCTTCACAATGGTGGAAATCCTTATAGTCATTGCAATTATTGGGCTTTTATCCGTAAGTCTAATTCCAAATCTTAGCGGAGCACCAGCAAAAGCTCGTGACTTATCTAAAAAGAAAGCGGTAACAGCAGCCAATGCAGCAATCGAATCTTATAAATTAGAAAAAGGTGGTTTACCAGAATTAAATGCAGCAACAGATGCAGGCGTGGGTACTTGTCTTAACGATGACGCAATAGCAGCTGTAACTATCGACCTAGTATTCGATGGAGAAGTACCAAAAGCAACAACTGTATCAAACGATGCAGAGTGTGTAGAAGGTGGCGATATATATCCAAAGTATACAAGAGACGGTAACAGCTTTACACTTTCAATCGATGTGGAATCTAAAGCTTCTGCAACTAACGAAGAGTTAACTAAATTTGAAATATCTAATTAATTTTAACATGAATAAATTAAAGTCGGGTTTTACCCTAATCGAAATTCTGATTGTTATAGCCATTATCGGTGTACTTTCAGTTAGTCTTGTGCCAAATATTGCAGGTGCGCCAGCAAAAGCACGTGACTTATCTAAAAAACAAGCAGTAATGCAAGCCGATGCAGCATTGCAAGCCTACATTGTTTCTAAGGGTCGAGCTGTGAATATAACAGTTAACAATGGAGCCGGAGCTTTAGACGAGGGAGTTTGCTTGAACGCTGGTAATGTGAAACAAACATGGAAAGATTTAATATTCGAAGGAACTATGCCATCAGCTACTACTGGAGCAGCTACGGCAGATGCAGAGTGTATAGATGCGGACGGAACTATCCATCCAAAATACTTTGTAAATGCAGACGGAAAATATCGATTCGAAATACTTGTAGAGTCAATTGCCTCTTCAAATCACACCGTTGCCGGGCAAGATGCAGTTGCAGCTGCAAATGGTGTTGAAGCAAAAGATGCAGTTGCAGCACGTAACATTTACTGGACAGGAACTTTAGCTCCTTAATAAAATCATAATTTTTACAGTTAATAACATGGTCACGTGAACAGAAATTTACATTTCTATCATATAGCTACAAAAAAAATTACTGCGGGATTTCTCGCAGTTTTCTTGCTTTTTAACACAGTGTTTTTAAACCCAGAAGTAGCCAGTGCCCAGTTTTTACATTCAGCTTTAGAACAAGCCGAATCTGAAGATTTAATTCTTGTTCTCGCCGAATCAAGTTTGCTCGAAGATGGTACAAATTACCAAGGTTTGTCGCAAGAGTATCGCCAGCTTTCATCGCTTGAGATAGAGGATAGAGTTAAGCGCTACGCCACAAATCTATCCAAAACAAACAAGTCAGCCAATGTAGATATTGTCTCGATTTCCAAAAATCAATCACCAGTAGACATTGCCGACTTTTTAAAGCAGGTCTATCTGCAAAACAATCCAGCATTCCAAAATCAAAATCTGACTGGAGTAGTATTGATCGGTAAGGTGGCTATTCCAAGTCTGCAAATGGAGTCTGGTAGCCAGTTTTCTATGTATCCATATACAGACTTTTTAGACCCAGTTTTCAAATTAGACCCCTTAAACAAAAACTTTGTAATCAATCCAGATGCCTTGCAAGACCCAGAGCCAGAGATTTTTCATGGGGTAATCGACTTTGATACTCCGCAAGAGTTGGCGCAATATTTAGATAAAAATCACTTGTACTATGAGGGGCACCCAGATTTTGCCAACATCGAAAAGAAAATGTTTGTATCGGAGCCAAAGTACGAAATCGAAAACCTAAACACAGCTTTAGTTGAGCGTTATACAAATTTTCTTTTACCAGGGCGCTATCTTGTCGACAACAAAGTTTCGGCAGAGATGTACCAACAGCTAACTGGAGAGGAGCTTGCACCACCAGATAAGTTTGCAGGCGATTTGCTAGAAAAGCAGTATGTAGAATTTATTGATCTCTTCCAAAATGCCATTGCAAACACGCAAAGAGAAGTGGAGCAAACAGGAAGATACAGATCCAATGAGTACAGCAGTCCGCTTATTCAAATGGCAGCAATGGACAAAATGACTTTGGAGTATTTTCATGAATTAAACAAGATTCTTGAAACAGAATTTATGGACATAGCAAATGCTATTCAAGAAAATATCGATATTTATGCGGGTGGATCTTTGAGTATTCAAACAAAACTCAGGAATGGGCGCGTGGAAAACTCATCATCAACAAAATTTTTAAACGGAGGTCGAAACCCAGGTTTTGTGCAAGTATTTCTAGATCTTCCATTAGTTTCAGACGTAATGGAGGCTGCAGAAATAATTGGACTCGACCCACGAGATCTGATTACCGAAGCATTCGATTTAATCAGCGATGACAACGCAGTAATCGATTCACACTTACCGCAAATAGCAGGTGTGGATGCCGACGAATTAACTGCGGCTAGTCAATGTCGTTTATACAAAGGTGGTGGCATGAATCAGTTTGGAGAAAGTACAGTTACCAAAAACAGAGCGCTTATCGACAATCAAAACCCAACTGACTTAGAGGTAGCGTGTTATCCGCAAGCAAGTGAGCTTGACGACGGTAAAATAGATGAGGATTACTGGGAAGCAGAAACAGACAAAGACGATCTAAAAACCTGTACTCAATTTGGTGGGCAAGACTTAAAAGACAAATACAGAACAAGCCATGCCGATCTTGAATACAACTCTTTAGTTACAGCAGAAAGTTGCTTTGCTATGCGTACTGCTAAGCGTTACAGAAAGTTAATCCTAGACGAATACGACATGGGTAAAGACAGGTTAATTCGCGAATTTAACCGTCCACAAACAACAGAGATAGTACTGGATAAAGTCGGTGGAAGAGATATTTTACTTTCAGATCTAATTCCAAATCTACCTGGTTATACAGGACGCGATGCAACAGATTGGCATGCTTGGAGTGCCTATTTGTTTGGTAACCCAATCAAAAATTCTTTCGTTATTCAAGAACCATACGGACCAGATAGTTCTATTGAGGAGATCAAAATTAACGTATCGACAAGAAACTACATTAATACAGTTGATTCACTTATTAAACACGATTCACCCCACTCAACAGACTATAGAAATTCTAAGCCAGCAAAAAGAGTCAACTTTCCAGTAGACACACATCCTTTCGTGTCTTTTTATGATAGAGAAGGGAACATGCAAAAACTAACAATTCCTAATATTTTTGACTACAAATCCTTTGATGAATTTGAAAATGCCATTACGCAAATTTCAAGTAATCTTATCGATTTAGGCTCACAAGTATCTCTATTTGAGCAGCTTCAAGAAAAATTAACTAGTCAAAAGTCCGATCAGCTTAATTCAAATAGCATTAGTAAGTTTTCAAAACCAAAATTACAATTTCTATTGGATTACCAAGGTTTAGATATTAACCAACGGTATACTCAAATACTAAATGCGCAGATCAACAATAATTTTGAGATAGACTTATTCAATTTACCTAAAACATTTGAGTTGGCTCATATTACGAGTGATTCAAGTAGTGACTCGATTTTATTTTCAATCACAGACGACCCAGATTTATTTGATCCACCAACAATAGAGCAACAAGATCAATCCTCAGAAATATTAGAAGAAGATCAAGAGCCAGAAGGCCAATTCGAAGATCTACTTACATACTTCACAGAATATCTGCCAAGTTGGTATGACCAAACTGTAGAAAATATTGATTCAGTTGTAAGTTTTGCAGGTTCACCTTTAAAGTCTTTTGACGAAGAAATATACAATACCAATCAAACAATTAAAAATATTTCTCTAGAAGCAAAGGCAGAACATATCTCATTGCAAGAACCAAAGTCATTTCTTGTTCTGCAAGCACTTGATGAATTTAAATTACCCATAAATCCACAAGATTTATTTGTGACTATAAATGTTAATGGGCCAGCCGAACTTACTCAACCTGATCAAGACCCAAGTTTACAAGGTCATCAGTTATTGTTCGATTCGCAAAAATTTAAGATACAATTTCAAGCTACAGGTGTTGGTGATATTGATTTTCAAGTGACAGTCGAGGGTTTTGATACAGACAATATATTCGACCTTAGCACCTTTGAACAAACCGCCTCACAACTTGTTACCGTGCATCAAGAAATAAACCCAGAGGTAGAAATTAACACATCTGAGCTGTTTGTTAATTCTGAAAATAAATTCAGGGTAAATGTTCAACATAAACTATCCGATGGCACAGTAATTGAATCACAAAGACCAAGTCTAGATTTTTCAACAAAAAAAATAGTCGAAATTGTACAGGCAAACACACCACCCCAGCAGGCATTCGAACATGAATTTGTTTTTAAACCACTCACATCAGCAAGTCAGTTAGATGCGGTTATTAAATTTAATTCCGGATCAGACATTGTGGTTCCATTTGAAGTAAAGCCAAATCCAGCCAAAACAATTGAAACCACTGATAATTCTAAATTAAAATTTAATGTTAATTCAGATAATGAATTTGTACTTTCAGCTTACTTTAAGGATGAGTTTGGAAACATAGATACAAACTACAGCCAGTTGGCAAACTTAAACTTAACAAGCCCACAAAGTTTAATAGTCGAGTCGCAAACAGTTCAAGCTCGTAATGGTGTTGCGGAATTTCCAATCCAGACTCGTTCAGACAAGTTTGGATCGGTAAGCTTTGATGTAACAAGTCAAAATCTCAAGTCCAGTCCTGGAAGAATTAAATTGTTAACAGGACTTTCAAATAGTCAGATTGAAAACTTTGAATCAAAATCGCTGATTTATAATTTGGTTACCACAGAGTCTGAGTACCTGAGCCAGCGTGCACAAAAGCTCTTAAATTCTGGTATTACTCAAAGTGTGATTACTAACATGCATAATCATCAAAATCCACAGATACTTGCAGCAATCAGTCCTAAAGGTGGAGTTTCTATAGAAGACACAACAACTATAAAACCAAGTTTACAAGTTAGGGGTGCTAACATTAAAGCTCAGCTTTTGGACAAAAATGACACGCAACTATTGCAAGTAACATATACACCAGGCGACTTGCCGCTACTTATCAACCAAGGAGTTGATTATGCAAAGTCAGGGTTATTTATAAATTTATTAAGCGAAGACTTAAGCAGGCAAGACAATCAAATTTATCTTTTAGACCAGGCGATTCTAGAAATAGAAAACAATATACCAAGAATTTTAGACAATCGATATAAACTAGAGTTATTAAATTCCAAACAAGGCTTGGAATTTGGATTGTTTGCAGGTAAACAACCACTGATTTACTTTGCTTACAATTTTTCACAAAACTCACAAGTTCAATTAGTAAAAAATCAACTCCCAAACGAACTATCCTTTTACAATATAAAACTTGGAGATAACACCAATGTACCAGCATCTACAGTCATTGGCTCTAGCAGCTTACAAACAAATGATCCAATATTAGCTTCTCGACAATCGCAAAGACACATAAGTAAAATGCAAGGGTTTTCGAATGGAGACAAAACAAATCTATTTCTAACATCCTCAATGCCAGTCGGAGACTCGGTAAGGCCTTATCAAGACATTTCAAGTGTAGTCATAGGAGATCCAAACATTCGGCTTGCTAAGACTCGACCAAATTTTAACTCTAATATGATTTTTGACCAGCAAATTGGACAATACCTTGGACGCATGAACGAAGATATTACTAAGGTTTTAAACACAGATGATAGTATCATTTTTGCAGAAAAAGCTGGTCTGATTTCTATCTATGACAAAGATTCCTCTAGGTTATATAAAAATGTTGCAAAAATTCCAGGAGGTATTAAAAACATCAACCTTCTTAAAGACGGAAACAATAAGACATTATTGATTCTTAGTGACGAGCAATGTTTAGCCAATGACAACTGCCTGTACTATGCTCAACCTACAGTTAATGATTTCAATCTTCAAAAAGCTAACTTTCAAACAAACAGCAGAATTCTACAAACTTACAGTTTGAATGTAGATAACAATCAAACTCCAGATGTACTCACATTTGATTCCAGCGGTAATTTAGATTTATACCTCAATCCAAATCTAAACAATTCACTAAAACCACTCACTCTCACAAAGGTCACAACTGCATTGAGCTCTTTTGATATTGATATTTTTGACTTTCTGATTCAAGCACCAGAAGGTAGCGATATAGGCATTTTAAATCTGGACAAAACCCAAACAGAAATCAAAGCAGCATCTCTTAAAAATTCTCCAAAATTTGAAGACTCAAGTATACAAGTCAGATCTAGCCAAGGCACGAGTGTTGGGGCGGGGGATATTATAGATATTGTATTAAATATTAATTCCCAAGGCCAATCACAATCAAGCACAGTAGCTTTTGACCTCCCATATTCATTAGAACTTATTGAGTCTTCCTTAACTCCAGACAATGCTTATTTTGCCAACACTAGTGACTCAATTTTTAACAAATCTATCAACAATTTAAATATTCGTTCGGGATTGAATCAAATTCGATTCCAGGCCCGAGTTCTTCCACAATCTAGCCAAACTAACCCAATTATTCCAAGAATAAATGTTTCTTCAGATCAATCTGGAGGTCTACTTAAAAATCTCGATATATTCACATCTCAAAACGAACTTTATACTCACTTACAACTTAATTTAAGCAATAGCACACTCAGAGTAAGAAAATCTCAAAGACAGATAGCATCCCAAGCTCTGTCTGCAGATATTGATTTGCCAGAAGGCTTACCAAATCCAGATGAATTAGATAACATGTCAGATGATGAGCTAAACAACACAATGAAAAACATGCTCAATAATAATTATGGATTTGATAGCGACTCAGATGGCATATTAGATGAGTTTGATAGCTATGCTAACGCAGGTAACAAAGCTCTTGAAAGCATGCAAGATGGAGTCAAAGAATTTTTCTGTGAAGGTGCTGGTTGCTTAATAACTCCAATCAATAAAGCATTTTTAGTGCCTCCAACAAATCCTGTACCAATGTTTGGTTGGGGCTGTCCGAATCCTACAACAATAGCAACTTCTTTAGCAGCACTTAGTTGCATAGGAGGACGTATGTACTTTTCTCCAACCCTTACAGGTGAGTTCGCAACTGCTGTATGTCTGGGCCCATATTTAGCACCTCCAGCACCAGGATCACCATGTTGGTTTGCATCGCTTTTCGATCTTGGATCTGCCTGCGAAGCAATTAATAAAAAAATTGAAAAGCTGATGAATGCTGCGACAGACTTTGTAACCAACGGCGTTGAATCGGCAACTGGAATTGGAATCGAAATCACTGACAAAAAAAATATTACCATCCCAGCTTTCCCAAGTTTTTTATCTAACTGGGTTATGAACCAATTTGATGAAGTGATTAAAGCTTTCGATGTGCCAGATATAACAATTATTGTACCTGATTTTACTCCAAGTTCAGATTTTAGTATTACTGATCCAGTAAAAAGTGCTAAAGAAGAATTTGGGTACCTAGTTTCTGGTCCAGATGTAGATAGATTCAATCCATTTCCTCGATGTCCAGTTTTTAAAGCAAATGAACCAAAATGTGGCAATTACAAAACAGAAGTAGAGTTTAATAAGGCTAAAAAATCATTCTGGACCAAGTTCAGCAAAAGACCAGAAGACTTACTCTCAGAATTGTCTAAAATGCCAGCAATTAATTTAAATCCAGTACCAGTAAACTTTAATATTCCAGAGCTACCTCCAAAAATTGGACTCAAATATCAAAAAGATATCTTACTGACTATTCAAGCAAATATGATTTCATTCCTAGATGCACTTGCCAGGTGGGGATGTTTACCAAGACCAGATATGGATAAGTTTAATGAGTTTGCAAGAAACGTAAATGCGGCTCAATCTTTAGCTGATATTCCAGAGGGTAATTTATCAAAAGAGCAAAGACAAGAAGTTACATTTGGTAAAATATTTGGATCACTCATTCAAACATGGAAAAATACAAATATCGCAGGGGATGCAGGTGTGATATTTAGATATAACAAAAAAGATTACGCTACTTTTGATGAGTATATAGATGCAATAGAACTAGCATATAAAGGCTATTCAGCCACTTCAGGTATTACAAAGATGATAGAAGATATGATTGTTCGAAAAGAACTTTCAAATTTTATTAAAATTGCTAACGAAAAGAAGCTACGGGAAACACCTCCAAACCAAACCGCACAAGCATGTTTACAGCTAGGGATAGCTTTTGAAGGATTTGTGGGTAATCTGAGAGAAAATCTAGAAATACTCCGTGCTTATAGAGATATTCCAAAGCAAATATTTGAAATCGAAAACATCCTCTATTTTTATTCAGATCAGGCAGCTAAATATTTGGATGTTATACTTGGGGAATACTTATCATTTATCGCAAACAACACATCGCGAATTCAGGCCTGGACAAATACAGTTACAACTCTGCAAAATCTTATAAAGGACTTTAATTTACTGCTTGATATTTCTGCTAAGTTCGTAAGCCAGTGTGATGACTGTCGTACAGACAGAGGTAATCTTGGAATGAAGCTAGTTTTCGATATGTTACTAGGGGCACCAAACCTTCCAGTAATGAGATTTGATATATTCCCAGACTTTGTTTTAGATTTATCTGATATACAAGGTGGACTTGAGATTGATGTTCCTATTCCAAAAATTAATAGGCAAGTAATGGACTTACCAGAGTTTAAACCAGTTATTATTTGGCCAGATGCACCGCGTTTTGACTTTATAGCATTTGTTGACGGGATAGAAGTTCCATTAATACCAGAACCGCCAAAACTAGAAGTAGAGCTACCACCTTTACCAGAGCTAAACACATTCAAATTACCAGTACTGCCAAATCCACCAGATATTAGTCAGTTGGATCTAGATTTATCCGGTCGGTTAGAAGCACCTATGGAATTTATTCAAAATGTATTCGATTTACTTTGTTTAATTAGAAAAGGACTCACACCAGTTCCAGAAAACACTTTAGCCACATCGATTGAATCAATCACAAATAGGCCACTAACACCAGTGCTTCCGTGGGATAAGGGTTTCAAAATCAAATATCCAGGTTACTCTGGAGAATATATCGAAAAATATAAAGTAACCCTTCAAAGTAGACTTAATTTCGGCTTCGACAAATTAGTACAACTCGTTGAGTCGCCAGCAAAAAGCTGGAACGACAACTTGCAAGTAGTTATGTCATACTATCAAAAAATTGTAGACGAAGTAGAAGAAAATCTAGCTCAAGAAATCCAAGTGCTATCTGGACTAGAGGATTTAGGTGCCAAGTTACCACAAGAAAAATCCTTAGTAGATGTAATTGCAGACTTACCAAATGAAATAGAAAAGATAAACAAATCGTTAGATAAGATAGCAGAATCGAAAAATCAGAATACACACCTAAAGGCTGTAGCAACTCCTGTTAATTACCAAGAGTTAGACAAGTTAGCATCTCAGATTCCTCACAGCCAAAAAATAGCTAATTACAAGCATCTATCTGAAGACTCACAAAAAACTTTAAATCAACTGCACAAGTATTTAGATCAAAACAAACCTCAAGTACCTGTAAGCCCTAAATTAATTGCGAGTTCTAAAGCTAAGTTTTCGAGTCAACCAGTTGCGAAAAATGTAATCAAAACAATGCCAATTGCATTTACAGAAACTATTAACATACAAAAACTCGAAGAGATTCAACCATTGCAAGATCAACAAACAGGAATTTTTATAAATGATAATCAAAACCAAGTTCAGAATATAGTTAAAAATAAACAGCATTCCCAGTCGACAATTCGAGTAACAATGAGTGATATTGATTTAGATAATGATATAGATGTTTTATATTCAGCCGACAATGAGTTTTACATAAAAGAAAATCTAAAAAATCTTACAAGTTCTATTTCTTCGGCAAAGAGACCTTCAACTTATAGTTTCCAAGAAGTCTATGAGCCAGGTAACAAGCTCGACATGATTCTAGATGCACCAAGTGTCTCGTCTAATCACAACTCTGTGCAGATTCAAATTCCAGCAGAAATAGGAGATAATGCAGTCATAGTAAATGTTTATAAAAATTCACTTTCTGCGCGTAATCCTTATCGTAAAATTGCAGTTTCAACTCAAATCGAATCTAAAAAAGATCAAGCGGTACTATCAATAGATGATCTTAGAGTTGCTAAAGGTGACTTTGCATCATTTGAAAGTATTCAAAGCTCAGCTGGTTTAGTAAATATTGGGCTACCGCTTGGTATCTATTCGTTTGATATATTTATAGTAGACAATCAATCACTCAAGACATACCAAAAAAATATCAATTTTACTGTAGATATATGTGCAGATAGAACACCACCAACAATTGTCCTTAATCCAAATATAAACCAATTAGTTTACCGTGCTTTGCATAAGTTTGATCTCTCTGATTCTTTTGATCAACAAAGTGGTCTCAAGTCATTGTTTGTTGATATAAATCCAAATAATGATTCCAATTCAGATGGTATTCGAGATAACGACGCTGATATTGATTTTAATGTAAATACTCCTATCAAAGAATTTAGTTTTGGACCATTTGAAGAATTTACAACAAAAGCTTTCAAGGTACATGCCACAGACTTTGCAAATAACTCTAGCCAAGAAGTCTTTAGCTATCCCATTCAAACCCCGCGCCTAGTTATTGATAAGGCAAGTTTTGAAAGTATCAAAGGTCATATCGAACCTAAAGCTCAAGATTTCCCAATTGAAATTGTACAAAAAACAAATAATTCATCACAAATTTTTGCAGAAACTAAAACTAACACAGAAGGTAAATTCGAAGTATCTATGTTTGATATAGCTTCCAACCAAAATCCAGATTTAAATGCAGATGAAATTGAAGATTTAATCAATAATCCAGACTTAAGACCAGTAAGTATTGAGCAAGCAGGACTTGCTGATCTATTTGATATTTCCAAAGAGAATGGGAATGTAATAAGTAAGCATCCTCAAGCAACAGTTGAAGTGCGATCTAATACTAGTGATACAAATTCCAGTCACTATCAGTTATATTTCCAAAATCAATATCTTACATCGATTCATAAAACGGGGGACTCTAATTTATCAGTAGATAAATTAGAAGTGCTAGAGCAGCTGGCATCGGCTACAAATCCAGTTAGCATTGTAGATATGGATGCAACAGATTCTATAGAAATAGAATCAGTAGGTTTTGATAACCCAGAGCTAAGAGGATCTGCATTTGTAACAGACACAAACACAAACCAAGTCTTGTTTATCCTTAAACCAAATGGTGCAAATATTACGAGCTCAAATGATGTGTCATTGGAAATCGAAAAAATCACAGATTTAACACAGGATCAAAAAGTATTCGTAAAATACCAAGGTGCAATCAAAGTTGCATATCTAATAAAAGCAGCAAACACTCTAGCTCTTTCAAAACCATTTACAAGTGCGAATCAAGAGTCTCAAGTGCCACAAATAACAGATGCAAATCAGGAAGTCTCGGAAGAAGTTTTCACACAAGATCTGAGTGATATTTTTGAGCAGTTTAAAAACAAGCACAATCTCTCAGAACAAGAGATGGCCGAGGTAATAGCTCAACTTTCAGATGAATCAAAGGCGGAACTCGAAGAAAAAACCCCAAGGTTTGCAGATATAGATCCTAATTCAAAAGCTGCTGAAACATTAAGGTATCTTCAAGAAAAAGGTATTATAGAAGGTTCTAAAGTTGGTGGTCTTAGATACTTTTTCCCAAACAAATTAATAACTCGTGCCGAGTATGCAAAAATTATTTTGAAAGTTCTTTGTATTTCACCAAGACCAGAAAGTTATCTTCAACCATCCGTATTTGACGATATTCCATTTGCAGAATTTGTACCATGGTTTTACGACGAAACCAAAGAAACATTCTTACTTGGACTTTTTGAAGGTTACAAAGGCGAAAGAAATTCCAGCTCACTTTTAACTCCATTCAAGCCACTAAATCCAATTAGCCAAATAGAAGCTGTAAAAGTTATTATGCAGGCTTTAGATTTACTCAAAGTAATCGATACATCGGAATTTACAACTGTGGAACCGTGGTATCAAAATTACTTAGATTTCTCTCAAGATTTAACTCCTATTCAAGTAGGGGAGCTCAAGCAAGAATTCTTACTCACGAAAGAAGAAGCTGAAAGTCCAAATAAAAAATTAACACGTATTGAATTTGCCGAAATTGCAAAGCGAACTCTGGATATACGAAACTGTATTGCCGACAGGGAGGCATTAAACTTACCAACAGAGGATATATATTCGCAAAGCTCTATAGACCAAATCACAGCAACTCAAAACACTCAAAGCAAACTTGCAGAAACTAATCCTGAACAAGTTCAAATAATACAAAACCTTGCAAGTGAGCTTGCAAAACTAATCGATCAAGCATCAACACCAGTTGAAACGCAATCTCAACCTGAAGCTCAATCTCAGCAGTCTCCAGAGCTTTCGATAGACAAGTCGGAGTCAGTTGCCAGTCAGCTTGAGCAATTAGCCGGGCAGGCCAAACAAGTAGCAATTAACATTGTTGATGAAAATAATCTGCAAACTCCAATTTCTATCAATCCAGAATCAAATATTTTAGAGGATATCGCTTGTGACCAGTGCCCGTGTCAGTATACAATTAGTAGTGAAGAGTTTATCCAAGAATCAGACGTATTCTTTGCAATTCTTAGAAATGAAGATAAGTCCCAAGTGCTAGACAAATCAAACGCCCTAACAATTACAAATGAATAAAATATCCCTCTATACAGTCACATTTTTATTTGTATTTGCGAGTACTTTTACTCTCTATGCAGACCCTCCTGAAAGTGAGCCAGCTGCAACCCCAACCCAACAAGCCATTCAAGATCAAATTAAATGTGATAAAGTTATAAGTCTTACTTTAAACGATTATCTCACGGGGTTTTACGAGCAGATAGACGAGTTTATCACTGCTACTGAGCCAGTGTCATCTAACCTTGAAAAGCTTCAAAAAAGCTACCTTAATTATAAAGCCGATTTAGAAGCACTGAGGTCCAATCGCTTAGCAGAGTTTAAAGAAGAGGTACAAACTATATTCGACCGAGGCACGTTACAAACATGTGATACTCTAATTAACGATGTAACATTAGAGATGCAATTGGTATACTATCGCGCTATCGAAAAATCCACAGCAAAAAAAAGTGCCTTAACGCTTGTCAGTAAATTTGATCAAATTAATCTTAAACTTTCAAAGTTAGCTGATGAAATTAATTATATAGCAGGCCAAGTGTCTGCGTTTAACTCACGTGTGCCATGTTACATAGAAAGCTGTATACGATAGTTTTACTATCTGCTTTATTAGTTCTAAAACAAGGTTTTTTCTCAGTAAATGCAGAGCAAACAGTGAGTTTCTGCGACCCCACAAAAGATCGTAACTTTGAACACATTATTGCTTGTTATCACTTAAAAGTGAACGACATTACAAATCAGCAAATTGCCAATTTAAAACTTTTTCACAAGGCTATAAACCCTAGACGCCAAGAAGAGGATAGCGGCTTACCAACATTAAATGCTACACAGCAAAAAGATCTCTTAAAACCAGTAACACATTACGATAATCGAGCAGGAAACAAACAATCCATAATTGAAGAATGTACAAGAGCCATAAGCACAATTAAAAACATTCATCCTCAGTGTCTATTAACTCTATCTATCAAGCAATTTTATGATTCAGAGCAAGAAGTACAAGAGTTTATTAGAAAGCCTGTCAACAGAACACAAGCGGCCATGTACAACAGTTATTGGGCACAGCACAAAACAGATTTATTAGATATGCTTCAAGCAAACGTTATGATGTACAATCAAATGTTTATGAGCTATCCAATTCATTCAAGTATTTTACAAATGCAAGATCAAGCTAAACTCATAGTAGATGAGCTTGATAAGACTGTAGATATTATCAAACATATTCCTAACAAATTCGACAATGCTTCGACAACCGAATGTATTTAAAGCTTTATTGGGTTTGTTTATAATTGTAATATTATCAAACCCCGTCACAATTGCTGCCAACCAAGTCAATGACAAAGCTGTATTTCAATACCTGGATGCTGCTAAAAATAGCGATATAGAAGATTTAACAAATATAGATTTTTCTGAAGACATACCAAATGCATATTTATCAATTGCTAAATTTTACCTTAGTGATGCACAGGATTTAGTTTTTGATTCTCTTTCTAATGAATTTGTGGTTTCAGAAAGTGTTATTCGAGATGTAGTTCTAAATAATAAGCAGCCTAAAAACCTTAACGCAGTCAATGTTCGAGAGCGCTACATACAAGCATCTAAAGATCTGAAAAAGATCCAAGAGCAAAAAATCACAACATATGCCAGAGAGGTTTTTATGAATAATGAAACTAGTGATTCACCATTCGACCTAATCCAAGATTTAACAGATCTTGAAAAGATATTATTCAACTCGCAATCAGAGGTTTTATTAGATGGTATGTTTGAATCCCAAAAGCTTTCCGGATTACCAATGGGATTTTCGAATGTGCAACCATCAGGAAGTACTCCTGATAATAATCAAGAAGAATCTAGCCAAGGAGGTGACAACAATGATCAAGATCCAAACGAGGGTCAGACTCCAGATACCCAGTCAGGAGATATAGATTTAATACCACAGTCTCAGACTAGTGAATGTGACTTAGATCCAGATCTCTCAGATCAACTCAAAGAGTTAGATGAAAATGAAAATTCGAACCAAACAGGTTCTAACGACCAAGATAGAGAAGCACAACCAGGAGGTGACAACAAACCAGATGAAAAACCTGATGAGGAAAGGCAAAACACCCAGGTGACTAGTCGAGATCAAGCCACAAGTCCGCTGCCATTTTCCGACTATCCAACCCTCAACAATGAGTGTCCAGAAGACCAAATGTTCTGTTTGAAACAAGAAAATATCATGGGAAGATGGGGATTGGTAATTCCTGAGGATCGTAATTGTATTGCTTGTAAAGTTTCACAAATAAAAGCTGGAATGAGTCAGGTCTTGGCAGTAAATCTGGTACCTAAAAAAGTTACAGGTAATTTTGGAGAATTTCCGTACTGTAAAGAAGAGCTCAAAAAAAGTTTAATCTTATTTGATTTTAGAATTCTCTCTAGACCCATGCGTGCAGATGATCCAACAACGGAAGTGACCCAAGCAAATGTGTCAGATATATTGCCTAGCATATCACCACTTGAAACATCTACAATTCCAACTAGAAATATTTTAGAACGGGATGAAGAAGCATCTAATTTAGAACAAGCAATCCAAGCTGCCAATGTTGAGTCAGATCGCTTTACAGATGAGATAAACGATTTAAAGCAAGGCTACACTGATATCTTATCAAGAATAGATTTGTTTAATAGACATATGAAAACGATTAGCACGGGCATCAAGTCTCTTCGTGATAATGCAAATGAGTTAACCAAGAAGAAAAAATGCGAATAAAATTTAAAACATCTCTTATATCGTTGGTTCTTTTAGTACTTGTAAGTATGCAAACTGCGCTTGCTACCAATCCAGTCGAAAAGAGGCAAGAAGATTTTACGACTAGGTTTGATATATTTTTTACAGTCCTTGAAGAAACATTCGATGCATCTGATTACTCCGAAACATTTAGTCAAAGTTTTTTTAATTTCCAAACAAACTATGCGGCAAATAACTGTAACTATGCCGAACGAATGAAGGTGCTAGATAAAAAAGAGCAAATTTTAGACGACCTTATTGATAATATAAATGCCTATACTGAGAAAGATGTAAAAGACAAAATGCAGGCATATTTATTGTATGACTTTGAATTAACACTACTGCGTAATTTAGACTTGTTAGAAGCGGTTCCAGTCAATGATGAATCTTACAAGCGTGAACCAATGTATGCATTTATGATTAAAGAATACGAAAAAGACTTTGATCTGGGGCAGATAAAATCAGAGGTAAATGCCTTACTAGATAAATACGAAGCAAATTTTAATAGAAAGACAATAAATCAAGATGGGTCAGTCACAATTAATGGAACATATACAGAGTGTGAAAATAGGTTCAATAGAACATATAAAGCATGGACAGAAACTTTTGAAAAGTTCGAAAAAGGAAACGATCAACAAGTAGCTGCGCTAAATAAAGCGCTAAAAGAGTTTATAAAATCTTTAAAAGAATTTAAACAAAATTTTAATAAAAATTTAAATAAAGTATTTAAAGAAGAAATGGCTTTTCTTGATAAAAATACAAAAAAAGATGATGGGTTTTTCAAAAATATGTGGAATCTCACTAAAGGATCTGCAAAAGCAGTGGGAGGTGATTTGATAAAAGTCGGTAAAGCATTTGAAAAAGAATATAATAAGTTAACAGTCAATGCTGGTAGTTCACCGGCAAGATTAAAAGAGTTTCTGATTTCTAAAAGATCGGTCACAAGCACACAAAATGCATTTCAAGATGCCTTAAATGCAGGCTTAGACTTGAATCAAATTGCCCAGTCAGTAGAAGCTCTTAAACAAGATGCAGAAAACACATTAACTTTTGAAAAGAAAGTCAAAAAAATTCAAATGCTTACAGATGTGCATGCAGCTTATAGCCTGGAAATTCAAGCTAAATCAAATATTTCAACTCATTATTTTCAAGATTGTCTAAATACCATTAAGGGCAATAGCAGCAATAAGAGTCTCGACAAAATATTTGAGTATGTATACACTAATCAATGTAAGTAACCATTTTATAATGCCAATGTCATTAATAGTACTTATCGGAGTTATCCTTTTATCTTCGATCAGACAAGTACAAGAATATGAAAGGGGAGTGAAATTTACCATCGGTAAGTTTTCAGAGACTGTCAATCCAGGGTGGAGAATAATTTTACCAGTGTTCCAAGGGATGCAAAAGGTTGATATTCGTACTAAAGCAGTAGATGTACCAGATCAAGAAGCAATTACTCTGGATAATATTTCTATTCGAATTAATGCGGTAATTTATTACAAGGTAAAAGATGCTGCACGTGCAATTATCGAGGTTGAAAGCTATTACTATGCTATAAGCCAACTCGCACAAACTACAATGCGTAATATTGTTGGTACCGTCGATTTAGACACACTCTTAAAATCTCGTGATGATATTGCTACAAATATTCGTAATATTGTCGAAAAAGCCTCAGACGAATGGGGGATCTCTGTAGAAAGTGTCGAATTAAAAGATGTTCGATTGCCTGACGATCTAAAAAGAACAATGGCCAAAGAAGCCGAAGCAGAACGTGAAAAACGTGCCGTTCTTATTAAGGCTGCTGCCGAAAAAGAATCAGCGCAAAACCTCAAAGACGCAGCAGCTATGCTAGCAGAAAGCCCAGGCGCTCTGCACCTAAGAACATTACAATCTATTAATGATTTATCTTCAGACCAATCAAATACAACTATCTGGATGGTCCCAGTAGAAATCTTACGTGGTATGGAAAAAGTTGCTGATCACTTTAAAAAATAAATTAAGTCTCTACACTTCAAAAGACCACCCAAGTAGGTGGTCTTTTACGTGGGTTGAGAATAAGATAAGCGCGCCTCAAATTCACAATGCAAAATTAGTTAGCAGTTTGTCCAAATTAGATCAAACATTGACTCAAAAGATTCATATAAATCAATATCCTCAATAATGATATTGGCATTATTGTTTTGAGAAGAAATATATATTTTTCCATCAAACAGAATCATGTCACCAAGGAACTTCGATTTCTCTGGCATCATCTTCAGACGATAGTTTTTATTCATATGTGCTAGCGCTTCATTATAGAAGTCGATACCATCAGACATTGGAATCAATTCCTTGATTTTAAATTGTGACCTGTTTTGATCTGCCTTCCAATCACGCAGCAATTCTGGATGATTTTGAAAGACAATTTTGGGATTAAAAATTGCTTTATAACTATGATTAAACAGAATGTCTTTTAGGACTAGATAAGATTGTTTCTTGTTCACAAACTTATAATCTGTCACTCCGTGTTGGTTTTTATTGATATTTTCCAGTTCTTCTATGCAGGAATTAAATTCCGAAGCCACATCAATTTGTTCTTGTATAGAGCTGGTCAATATTTTTTTGAGTTTCTTTGGGGAAACAGCAATATAAGTGTTTACCTTTTTATCTGCAATTTGATTAACAAGGCCCATAGATTCTATTTCTTCAATAATTCTATAGCATTTATTTCTATCAATTCCACTACGCTCGGAGACTTTAGATACGGTAAGTCCGTTAGAAACAAAAATCTTCATAAATATTTCTCGAGCTTCTTGGTGTAGGCCCAGTGTTCTTAGTAGTTTTGTTAATGCATTAATATGTTTTGACACAAAGAATATTACATACTTAAACATTATACTAATTTTGTTCAAAAAAAACAACAAAATACTATTGTAGTAATATAAATAAACCATTAAGTAAAAAATTCATTTAAAGAGATATACAAAATAGAAAAAAGATTGATAATCTTAATATATTTAATTTTTACAAAATGAAACCAAAAATAAATTCAGTACTAAATAGTACACAAATACAGAGAGATGATAGAGATTCGATTTCTCAATATTTCCAAAATCAACCAAAAGAAGCTATTAAAGAAATGACAGGTCTTAAAAAGATAATATTACCAAATCTTTTGAGAAGTGAACCTGACAGTATTGACAGTATTAAATCAATATATGAATTAAATGACTTTGACAACAAGCCATATATGCTTATAGATGATGACGCAGTTTTTCTCGATAAAAAGTTGGTTACAAAATCAGAAATTGGAGTTATGTGGAGACAAGCAGAAGAACAAATAATATCATTTGAAGGCAGAAATTTAGCTGGCGAAGAATTTGTTTCAACTATATGTGGATCTTTATCTTCATTTGAACCAGATTTCAGAACAAACAAGGGTATTCTTGATCTAGTAGTTGCAGAGTTTAAGAGTCAGGGAGTTTATCCAGGTGATATCAGTATGCACATTACAACTAGTGAGGTTGCTTGCAGCTATATAACATATTATAATTATTGTAGACTATCTGATATATTTTACTCACAATTAAAAGATAAGTACGGAGAAAGTATAGTTACAACCACATTTCAAAACTCAGTCGTTACACAATTGAAGGTTTATGTTGATCAAATAGCTATATTTAACGCCAATAATTTAGGGGTTAAAGATATTTCAGTAGACACACCTTGTAGTAGAGCGCATAGCTGGTTATCTACTCAGCAAGAGCATCAAGACCCTCAAACAAGTTATGTAACAGTATCTTGGAAATAAACAATAAAATTATCGAACTCTTCAACATTTTTAGAAATTGGACCCGGAATAGGTGCGGGCTTGGTATTTGCCAAGCTCTATGGTGCGAAAGAAGTATATGGGGTAGATATCAATCCAATCGCGGTCCTAAACTCAAAGTTAAATGCGGAGCTACACAGGCGGAATATAAAAATCACTCAAGGGGATGTCTTTAGCACAATTCCTAATGGTAAATCCTTTGACTATATATATTGGAACGTACCATTCGGATTGATATCCGAAGATCATTCAATAACAGATCTCCAAAAATCTGTTTTCGACCCAGGATATAAATCTATTATAAATTTTTTCAAAAACTCCCAGTTGCATCTAAGCACAGAAGGGTCATTGTTAGTTGGTTTTTCAGATACTCTAGGTGACCTCAGAAAACTATTAGAGATAGCCACTAATTATGGCTACACAGAATGTAGAAAGATAAACTCATTGCAAACAACAGAGTATCACGCTGTAACAATGGACATGTATGAGTTCAAGCTAGCTAAACAAAGTTAGCTTGATAATATGATAACTATTTAAATCTCAAAGTGCGACAGCCCATCAACAGTTTGGGCACCCAGTTCACGTAGGGTAGTTATGATTGGTTGGGATAATAAAAGCATCAATGGAGCCATTTCTAAGTCGATATAAAAAACCATCAGGTTTAACATCACTGTTGATAAAAACATTCCAAACAAACTACCTAGTTGTCTATATTTATGTTCAAAATACATTATTTGAGAGAATATGATATGTGAAAAAATTGTAAAATTAGCAATAAAAATTACAGAAACAATTGGTTCTAAACCCAGGCTTAGAAACAAGAAAGGTAGACTTAAAAAAAGCAGTACCAACTGAGAAGAAATATTTTTATAAGCCTTAAAAGAAACCCGAGTAAAATGATCTTTCTCAGCAAGTTTTGTTAGGTAAGCATCGAGTGTTTGAGACAGTGTCAGTCCCAAACTAAAAAGTAAAACGCCAATCAATAATGATTGAAACTGAATTAAGTTATTTTGTGTTTGCAAATCAAAGCCAAGTTTATTAAAAAACATTACACCAAGCAGAATAATTAAACTTCCAAAAACACCACTAATTAATGTAGTCACAACTTGGTTAACTCGCGTTAACATTGGAACCGAAGGCTCTGGTGTTTCTGGCTGTTCTTCGTTTAGCTCCACATCTATATCTTCATTTAAATTTGGGGCTTGGGCTTCATTCTCCATATTTGGATTTGCTTGAGTTTGTTCTTCAACAACCTCATTTGTATTTTCTGTTTCTAAGTTTTGATTTTCCATAGATTAAGGCTAAAAAGTAATTTCATCTTGTTTAAAGTATGATATAAACAAGTATAAGACTGCTAAAGATAAATAAACATCAGCAAAATTAAATACAGGCCAAAAACCAACATTTATAAAATCGATAACATATCCAAAAACAATTCTATCTATCAAATTACCAATTGTCCCACCTAGCATTAAAACCAAAAACCCTTCGTGCTTAAAGCTATGTTTTTTGAAAATATATACACAGCTAGCAATTACAACAAATGACAAAAGGATTACAAGTGTTTGATTTATAGGCATAGAAAAAGCGGACCCATAGTTTTTATAAACCAATTCAGGAAAATACTTGAGTGAAATAAATTTAGAAACTTGGTCTAAAATAACCAGACAAGCTGTCGATATTTCAAGGGATTTAAGTTTCATTTATAATTTTATTACTTTCAAATCATACTGTAAAAATGTATACTTAGCAAAGATTAATCCCACCCATGAGAATCAAAAAATATGACAAATGGTTACTCACAATAACACTTGCCCTACTTGTATTTGGGATTGTCATGATGGCAAGTATTGGGGTGCCCAAATCTATCGATTTAACTAGACCCGATGGAGTACGTTTTCCAATCTGTGGACAAGATGGAGTGGATTGCTATTTCATTCTCAAGAAACATATAACTCGGGTTTTTATAGCTCTAGGATTTTTATACATTGGGTTCAAGATTAACTACCAAATCTGGAAAAAATACGCAGTTGTATTGTTTTTAGGGGCTGTATCAGCACTTATTGCCGTACTAATTGCAGGTAGCCAGTTTACTACATTTGCAAAGTCCTGGATTGTTATTGCTAATAACTCTATTCAGCCGGCCGAGATTGCAAAACTTTGTTTGATTTTTTATTTAGCTGTATGGTTTGAGAGAAAAGGCTCCGACATTCTTGATTTTCAAAAAGGATTTATTTCATTTTCCATTCTAGCAGGTGCCATTATTTTACCAGTTATCTTACAACCAGACTTAGGATCCACAATGATCTTCGCTTTTATAGCTGTTGGAATGTATTATCTTGCTGGAGCAGTATATAAGCACTTGGCAATTGGATTTGTAGCGATGATGTTTTTCTTATCACTAATTATTCCAAATAGTAGCTACTTAAAACATAGATTTAAAGCTTATATAAATCCATCAGAAAATAATTGTCAGGTAGAGTCTCAGACAGGTAATAGAAAAGATTATTGCTGGCAAACTCATCAGGCAAATATTGCAGTAGCCTCGGGGGGGGTTTTTGGGAGAGGTTTAACTAAAGGTGTCCAAAAGTCTTATTGGTTGCCTCAAGCATCAGATGATTTTGTCTTTGCAGCATCCGCAGAAGAGCTCGGTTTTGTGAGGATCGCGATTCTTGTTTTATTATATTTACTCTTAGCAGTAAGAGGGTTTTTAGTAGCTAAGTTTAGCCAAGATCGTTTTGCCTTTTTCTTAGCCAGTGGTATTACAATCTGGATTATTGCACAAGCATTTACCAACATTGCAGTGAATATTGGCTTGCTACCAGTTACTGGTATTACTTTGCCATTTATTTCCTATGGAGGCTCGTCACTGCTTGCTAGTTGTCTTGGTGTAGGTATTTTGTTAAACTTATCACAATATACAAGTTATAATTATGAGAGTAGTTCTAGTAGGTGGCGGAACCGCCGGTCACGTTAATCCTAATTTTGCCATTCACGAGCTAATCAAGAAGCACTATAAAGATGCACCTGTTATCTTTATCACTTCAAAAAACAGCTTTGAAAAGTCATTATTTACATATAGAAATTTAAAAGTCTACTATATTAGTTCTGGCAAGCTAAGGCGTTATTTTGATTTAAAAAACTTTTACGATCCATTTAAAATAATGTATGGAACATTTCAATCGCTCAAAATCATTTGGAGGTTTCAACCAGATGTTATTTTTACCAAAGGTGGTTTTACAAGCGTGCCTGTGGCTATTGCTGCCTTTTTATTAAGGAAAAAACTCATTTTACACGAATCAGATTCGTCACTTGGGCTAGCAAATAAAATTTGTGCACTGTTTACACAAAATGTTTGGTATTCAAGTGATAAGTTTATTAATCCCAAAAAGTCTTTCACTCAAGTCAAACTTCCACATGCTCAATCATTATCAAAAGGGGATAGTAGCAAGGTTCCAGGGGTAGAAAAATTTTCAAAGCAAAAACAAACACTCTTAATAATGGGTGGAAGCTCTGGAGCAAAAGTTATAAATGACTTCATACAAGAACATCTGTCGCAACTTACAGAAAAGTACAACATTATTCATGTGACCGGAAAAATAAACAACCCCGTCAAAAACACACAAAAAGTTCAAAACTATGTACAGTTTGATTATGTAAACAATCTATCTGATATATATGCCGCAACAGATATTGTTTTATCTCGTGCAGGAGCCATTTCCTTGTCAGAATACGAGTTTTTAGGTTTAAAGGCACTCTTAGTACCACTTGGGTCTCATCAGAGCCGGGGAGATCAGATAGAAAACGCAAAAATCTTTACTGATAAAAAACTTGGATTAACTTTGAGTGAATCTCAATTAAATCTCGAAAGTTGCTTGAAAAATCTTGATAAGCTTAAATCCTTCAAGTCTCAATCACCGCACCAGTCAAACCAAATGAATCAAATTTTTCTTACTCACTTAGAGTCTGTTGTGAACCAACATTAGCATTTATTGCTACTAATACAGCTAATAGATATGCAAAACCAGCATCCTCAAGTGGGTGTAATACGTTTAAAGGTATCAACATTGCCAGTAAAAAGTACTGGATGTTTAAAGGTGATCTTTTATAAACCTTGTATCCAAAACTCAAGAATAAGCCCAGTCCAATAATTCCCAGGTTGTTTAAAACTTGCAACAACCAGCTTTCAGGAATGAATGTTTCTAGTCCGTATCTACTTCCTGGACCACTAAAATTTACTCCCTGTCCCAAAACAGGTGCTTGTAAAAAGTTTTCTAATCCAGTTTTCAAGGCGATCAAATGCTCTGAGTTTGACTCAGGTCTAAACCCAAAGACTCCAAAACTCAACAAAATTAATAGCGAGCCAAAGGCCATCCAGTGCTTTTTATAAAAATTAAGATCTAGTAGTTGCTTGCCAAATCTATTTAAAAGCATAAATGCGAACCATGCTAGGATTCCAGAGCGAGAAAAGCTTAACAGTACATTCAATGTAGCTATCAATAGCAGTGATTTAGCGTATTTAAATTTAGTTATTCTCGAAATTGCGATGGCAAAAACACTCATTAAAGCATACACATTAGGACCTGACAAAAATCCCTGCATACGGCATATATTCATGTTCTCAATCTTTTGGCAAAAGGCTGTGGCTTCTAGAGCCTGGTAAGTAGACCAGTCTAGCCTGTATCCGAGTTTAGTTAAAAGCTGTATATCAATTAGGTATATAGCGAAATAAATTAAACTTGAGACCCCAAATACCCACAGAAAAGTTTTATTTAAACGATTTACTTGTCTTTTTTGCAATTTAAATGTCTGGCTAGCTAAGTACAAAGCTACAAAACTTATTTCATATTTGAGTCCAAAAATATAGCTAGTTAGGCTTGTATCAGACCAAAAGTAACTTAAAAGAGCCCATGCAATATATGCAACACCAAAGCTTTTAAAGTTAATCTTTAACAAGCGTGTACCAAAAACAGCACATCCAAAGACAATGAGTTCTTTGAGGAACTTTAATTCAGGTAGGCCAATTTTAAATCCAATGTTTGCAATCAGTGTAGAAATGACAAGTGTACAAAGTAAAAACTGTAAAACTTTACGCATATTAAAAGTGTTGTAAGATATAGTGCTAATTTGCTTTTTTTGATTTTATAATATACAATCTTCAAGAACTTTATCAAGGCAAAGTTAGCCCTATGTTTTAATATTAGATTTTTCAGAACTGAGACAATTAGCATAGTAACGCGCTTAAAGGAGCTATCCTCATAAAAAAAAGAAAAAAGTACTATCGTCGTTCTCAACAAAATAGGGTTTTACGAATCTTGTCTGAAGTACAGGCACGATATGTAAAGTTTATCCGTAGCAACTTTGTAAAATCTAAGTATTCTCCAAAGTCTAATTATAAATCTACGCTCAAGCATCTTTCTAGAAAGCATATTATTGCCAATCCAGAAAGCACAATTCTCAAACGAACAGTAGCAATGTGTTCGATTTTGTTGATAGTTAGTTCAATTACTCCAGCAGAGCCTTTAATAGCAAGTAATTTCGATTTAGATGGTGCATACAACCCATATTTAAATCAAGAAGATATAGCCTATAATCAGTCACAAATTATTGCGACACAAGAAGGCTTTTTAGTTAAAAACAACCCTTTCGATATGACAGATAGCGATGAAAGAATTCAATTTCAAATCCATACTGTCAAAGAAAACGAAGCATTAAAAGATATAGCCAAAGCTTATGGTCTTGAAGTAGCGACAATAGTTGCCGAAAACTCAATTGTTAACATAGACGACGTACAACCAGGTGACGAACTATCCATTCCACCAATAGATGGTTTAACTCATACTGTTAACAAAAGAGAAACTCTTTCTTCGATTGCCAACAAATATAAAGTAGATTTTTACGACATCGAAAAATACAACGTTGTAAATACAAAATCTATTGCTGTAGGAAAAAAACTCTTTATTCCAGGTGCAACACGAGTAACCAAACGGATTTCTATTGATAATACAATTCAGCCAACTCCAACATCTGCCAAAGTTGCCAATCTTGCAACGGACATAGACACTTCTGTCTTACCAAACATACCAGAACCAAAAGCAACTCCAGACCAAATCAATCAAGTGCAACTTCCATCTCAATTAAAAATTGATTCTATTCAAAACTTTACTGTGAGTCCAAGTCCAACATTTAATACTTTAAATACGGACAAAGTTGTATCAGAAGTTCTGTCTAAACGAGCACCAGCGTCGAGTGGACAATGGGGGAGGCCAACTCTTGGAGCGGTTACCCAAGGTTACAGTCGTTCTCACTATGCCCTAGATATAGCCGATACATCTAAGCCACCAATTTGGGCAGCATCTGATGGTGTTGTTGAATCTGCCAAGTATGGTTGGAACGGTGGTTATGGTAATTTCATTATCGTAAACCATAAAAACGGTTACAAAACACTCTATGCCCATAACGAAACACTATACGTGAAACCAGGAGACATGGTATCTAAAGGCCAACCAATCGCAAGAATGGGGCGAACTGGTCGTGTACGTGGTGCTACAGGTATTCACTTGCACTATGAATGTCATAAGGGCGGTGTTAGAATAAATCCATACAAATGTATGCCTTAACCTCTCACTCATGAGTATTCTACAAGCAATGCTTCTTGGTATCCTGCAGGGAATTACTGAGTTTTTTCCCATATCTTCCTCTGGTCACTTGGTCTTAGCAGAAACGCTTTTTGGCTTTGTACCAGCAGAATTGCTAGCTTTTAATGTAACAATCCATTTTGCCACTTTGCTTGCAGTGGTGTGGTACTTTAAATCAGACCTTGTCGGCCTAGTAAAAGGCCTGTTCTCACGCCAAGAAACAAGCCTACAGCTGTTTTTAGCATTGGTTGTAGCAACGATACCGGCAGTCATTGCAGGCGTGCTCTACGGCGAATTTTTCGAGTCTATTCACAATCCACAAACAGTAGCCTATCTCATGCTTGCTACAGGTATTTACTTTCTTCTATCAGAAAAACTCGCACCCAAAATCAAACACAAACTTAAGTACCCAAGCCCAGTTTACGCCCTATTAGTCGGACTTTCACAAGTTTTTGCCATGCTACCCGGTATCTCTCGCTCTGGTACAACCTTAGCAACAAGTATGCTAACTGGTCAAAACCGCGAAGTCTCTGCCAAGTTCTCATTTTTAATCGCCATCCCTGCCATTCTTGGAGCCCTAGTCTACAC
>Ga0163108_10000342_pt1 | contig 34911 bp, 27 predicted proteins | sample Fk1155metaG_FD_109644 | JGI IMG/M metagenome (GOLD analysis project Ga0163108, IMG submission 109644) | Marine microbial communities from the Central Pacific Ocean - Fk160115 155m metaG | ecosystem: Environmental > Aquatic > Marine > Oceanic > Photic zone | place: The Central Pacific Ocean...
ACATCTAAAGATCCTGTGGAAATCACATTTACAGTAGCAGTAAAACCAGAAATTGACTTAAAACCATTAGATAAAGTAAAAATTAAGAAACAAACTGCAAAAGTAACAAAGAAAGATGTAGAAGAAGAAATCTCTCACATGCTTGTTCGTGTAGCTCAATTTGATGAAGTAACAAGAAAAGCTAAAAAAGGTGATAGAGTAACAATCGACTTTGAAGGTTTTGACAAAGATGGAAAAGCAATTCCAAATACAAAAAGTGAAAATCACCCAGTTGTAATTGGAGACAATATGTTTATTCCAGGTTTCGAAGAAAACATTGAAGGACTCTCAAAAGACGACACTCACGAGTTCGAGGTGACTTTTCCAAAAGATTACCATGCAAAAGAGCTTCAAGCAGCTAAAGTGACTTTCAAAATCAAAGTAAACAAAGTTGAAAATAAAACAATCCCAGAATTGACAGAGGAAACTATCGAAAAAATCTCATATAAAAAACAATCAAAAGCAGATTTTGAAAAAGAAGTAGAAACAAAATTAACTGCTAAACAAGAACAAGAAAACAAAAAGAAACAAGAAGAAGAATTATATGATCAATTCTTAAAAAATCTGAAATTCAATATATCAGAACTTATGATTGCAGATGAAATGCAAATTCTAAAACAAGAATTAGCACAAAACCTACAAAGACAAGGATTGACTTTAGATCAATACGAAAAAATGATGAGTGAAAAAGAAGGTAAGTCAGTCGATGAAACTTATAAAACTCAAGCAGAAGAAAGAGCAAGATTAAAAATGATTATCGATGCTATTGTTTCAGAGAAAAAACTTGAAATTACAGACAAAGATGTAGATGCAAGACTGAAAGAAGAGGTTGACAAAGCACCAAAAGAGATCAAGGATCACGTCGAAAAATATTACCGTGACAACGCTCAAGCCTTAGCGGTATTAAAAAACGGAATGCTACTCGATAAACTAGTTGCAGAGTACATTTCATAGACTTTGAAAACATTGTCATAATTTTCATTTGCATTCTATGATTGGTTCAATTAAGATATGAATAAATAAATTGTACTAGCCAAATGCTTAAACAACTCTTCACATCTCAGGTTCGCGTAAAGTTACTTCAAACTTTTGTAGAAAACCCTGGTGAAGAGTTTTTTATTCGCCAATTAACAAGAGATTTAGGAGAGCAAATCAATTCAATTCGACGAGAATTAGAAAATCTTCGAAAAATTGGAATTCTGAGTTCAAAATTAAAAAACAGAAAGAAGTTTTACTATCTAAATCACTCATGCATGATCATAGATGATTTAGCTAATATAATTCACAAAACTAGAAACCCACTTCAAAAACTCACATCAAAACTCAAAAAAATTGGATCACTCGATTTACTAATGTTCTCAGGATCTTTTGTTGGAGCAGAGTCACCACTAGACTTATTACTAGTTGGAGACATAGAAAATACGCAACTACAAGCCTTATTAGACAAAGAGTTGTCTTTCAAACCACGGATCCAAATAGCATCCAGTGATGAGTTTGTAGCAGCCTTTAATGAAGATCGTACATTTATTTCAAACATGCTCAAACAAAAAGGCGTGATAATGCCAATAAATAAGCTTGAAATTCTTGAAAATTAAGCTATAATCGCAATACTAAAAACCTTAACTAGCGCTAAAATGAATCAAACTCTAATTAACAGCGTCGCACAAAATAGTTTACAATCTCGTCCATCAGTTCGAGTTGGTCAAACTGTAATCGTTCACCAAAAAATTAAAGAAGGTGAAAAAGAACGTGTTCAAAGATTTGAAGGCCTTGTTATCCAAGTTAAAGGTGACAAAGGTGTTAACCAAACATTCACTGTTCGTGCAATCGTATCTGGTGTTGGTGTAGAAAAAATATTTCCTACACATTCTCCATCAATCGAAAAAATCGAAATTGTTAAACAATCAAAAGTAAGACGTGCAAGACTTTACTACATGAGAGAAAGATCTGGTAAATCAGCTCGTCTGAGAGAAGTTCCATCAGATATTGCTGAACTAAACAAGTTAGTAGATATCGACACTATCTATCCTGGTGTTGAATCAACTGCTCCAGTAACTGAAGACACTGCAAATACAGAAGCACCTGCTGCAGAAAGCACAGAAGCTCCAGTTGCAGAAGCTACTCCAGAAGCTGCAGAAGAATCTAAAGAATAATTCTTCTTAGAAATTACAACATAACCCACTAATTCAGTGGGTTTTTTTGTTTATCATAATTATATAAATCTATACATTTCTGAGTCCCAAACATTCCAATAACTTTAGGTGCATAAGACAGGGGAGTAAATTGCATTTTTAATTTCTGAGCAACCAGCAAAAAATGTAAACGCATGCCAATTATTTTATATGCTGATTTAAAAAGTTTTAAGCTTGGATTAGCAATAATCACACCAAGATCTTTTAAGTATTTGTTATAAAAGTCTACATCAGCAATATCGAAAGGTGTAAATACAATTTGATATTTAGATTTTTGTACCCAGTCTTGCAAATCTAAATAAACACTGGATGGTAAAGCTTTATAAGTTCTGGCATTTAACAATATATAGTCCGTCTTTGGTAGTTTGTCTAAATCTGATGTGAATTTAATATCATCAAATACATTTTGAATAGATTCTGTACTTAAAGATAGTGCCAAGTCTTCTACAAGTTCTGATTTTACTCCAGCATTCTTTAAATATTGATGACTCAAATTATCACGTACCGAGATAGCATCTACATTTTTCAACATAAGTTTCAGCAAACCTCTTGGAGTACTAGAAAATGACTGAGCATTTAATTCAATAGGTTTACGTAAAATAAGTGAGGTAAGTAAAATAGGTCCCCAAATCAACAGAGAATGTTTATTTTGTGAATTCAACAAACCGCCACCACCAAACACAACCTTCTTAGATAATGTAATAGCCCTAAAGGCTTTCCAGTTATTTAATGGGTGCTTTATTAACGATCTAAAACCAGTCGTAAAAATTGGAAAATCACCATAAGCAGGAGACATAACCTTTATCTGGGATTCAGAATACTGCTGTATTGCAGCTTTTTTAAGTAACATATCACCAATGTTTGTATGGCCATAATTACCGACCAGTAAGATGTAATTCTTGTTAGTCATTTAAAAAACTTAATCTATGTAAAATACTAGGTGGTATTTGTGATAGTATATCACGATGTTTTTTTGTACCATAACCCTTATGAGTACTTGGTACAAATTCAGGGTATAGGTTTTCGAGATTGCACATCATATTATCACGATACACCTTTGCTAAAACAGATGCAGCTGCAATGCTATAGCAAGTACTATCACCCTTTTTAAAATGTTGAGAATACTTGAGTTTAGGGGTTTTAATTCCATAATCTAATAAAAACATGCATTCATCTAAATCAAAGTTAAAATAAGCACAAAATCTTTTAAAGGCATATAAATAGCCCATATTCAAACCATATAAATCAATAAAACTCGATGCAATTGGAACTAATAAAAAGTTACTAATATGCTTTAGATCACCACAAAGAGATTCACGTTTTTTGGCTGTGAGTTTTTTTGAGTCATTTAAACCAGAAAGATTAGGAAGTTGGTTATTATATAAATAAAACCCAACAACCATTGGACCCATAAAGCATCCACGACCGACCTCGTCGACACCGATAATATATTTTTGTTGTATTTTTGACTCTAAATCTATAAAACTCATAAATAACAAGGTGTTAATTTAGAATTACTTAGATACTTTAATAAAAGATCGTAGACTAGAGATTCTAGATAAAGGATTTTGATGACGTTGATAGGCAAGGGAGTTAGACATTTCTTTTACAAAATTAGATGCTTGCATAAGACTTTCATAAGTACCAGCATCAAACCATTTGTATTCAAGCCGAGTAAAGCTAGCTTGATTATTATCAATATACTTCTGAATCACATCGTTTGTTTCATATTCTCCACGAGGTGATAGTTCTATATTTTTAGCATATTCAAAAAACTTTGAATCAAACATAGCACAACCTATCCAAACTAAGTTAGATGGTGGGTTTTGTGGTTTTTCCACTAATTGAACTAACTTATCATCTTCAAATTTAGCTACACCAAATGGTCTTGGGTTTTCTACTTCTGTAAGTAGTAAATTAGCACCTCCCGTAAAGTTAGAAACAGCTTTTGATAAATCATCAAACATAACATTATCTCCTAAAATAACGCAAAAATCATCACCTGCTACAAAATCTTCTGCACGAGCAATTGCATCGCAAACACCTAGTGATTCTTTTTGTATTTTAAAAGTAATATTTAAACCTAAGTCAGACCCATCTGCTAACAAAGTAGCAAACAAGTGCGAATGCTCAGCAGATACAACAATACAAACATCAGTAATACCAGCTTGTTTAATAACAGAAAGTGGATACATAATCATAGGTTGATTATAAACAGGTAATAAACATTTAGGAGCTACATTAGTTAATGGAGCTAAACGAGAACCTTTACCAGCAGCACAAATTACAGCTTTCATATTAATTACTTAGGGAATAAAAATATTGATTAGCCTTTAGTAGAGAGTCGTGAGTACCAGCATCTATCCAAAAGCCATCATAAAAATTAGCACGAGCTAGGCCATTACTGATATAGATGTTATTCAAGTCTGTGACTTCGTATTCTCCACGAGCAGAAGGCTCTAGAGTGTCTATATGTGTAAATAAATCTTTATCAAAAATATACAAACCTACACAAGCGTAGTTGGTATCTGGTTGCTCTGGTTTCTCAGTAATTTTTAAGACCTTTTTTCCATCTAAAGTTGGGACACCAAATCTTTCTGGATCATGAACTTCTTTAAAAAATAATTCACAACCAGTTTCAAAATTTGTGACTACATCCTTTACATTAAAGCCTCTATCAAACAAGTTATCTCCAAGCACCACGATACAGTCATCACCTTCGATTTCAGATCTACATTGATCGATAGCATGAGCTATACCAAGAGCCTCATCTTGAATCTTATATGTTAAATTCAGTCCAAATTCAGATCCTGACCCAAGTAATTGTAAGTACACAGATGCAAAACCACGTGAAACTACTATACATACATCTCGAACACCAGATTCTGCGAGTAATTCTAGAGAATAATAAATCATAGGTTTATCGAAAACAGGCAAAACAGTCTTATGTAAACAGTGTGTGAGTGGTCGTAATCTAGTTCCGTTACCACCAGCTAAAATAATTGCTTTCATAATTTATTTTAATAAATATTCTTGAAGTGCTTCTTTAAAGGCACGCATTGGTTTAACTTTAACACTTGACAGTATACTATTTTTAGGTCTAGTTGCAAGTCTTTTAAAGCCTCCGCTATCAACAGGTACTACATGAGCATTTGTACCAAGTACTTCTTGGACTGCTAAAGTGTATTCGTACCAACTAACAGCACCTTGATTAACTAAATGAATAACACCACTCAAATCAGAATTTAAGAAGTTCTCAATAACATTTATAGTTAAATCTACAGTATAAGTAGGGCATCCAACCTGATCATTTACTACAGGTACTGGCTCTGCATTTTCGAGTTTTGGAAGGATTGCATCTATAAAATCACGACGTCCTGGACCAAATAACCACTGAGTTCTGATTATAAGAGCTTGTGGATTTATTGCTGCAACTGCCTTTTCAGCCATAAGTTTTGTTTGTCCATAATAGTTTATTGGATTTGTCTCATCTGTCTCAAGATATGGAGATTCTTTACTTCCATCAAAGACATAGTCTGTTGAAAAGGTAATAAAACGAGCATTTTGTTCTAAAGCTAATTTTGCAAGCATCTCAGGTGCCTTTACATTCAAATTCATTGCCATTTCTTGCTGTTGTTCATCTATTTCACATTGATCTACTAAATTGTAGCCCGCACAGTTAATAATATAGTCAGGTTTATGCTCAGTAATATACTCACGAACTTGAACCTCTGAACATAAATCAACTAAGTCTCTAGATGGAGCAAGCAATTCATATTTATCAGACTTGGTTAACTGCTTGGCAAACTGTGATCCCAGTAAGCCATTAGAACCAAAAACTAAAACTTTATGCATTATAAAATTTGTTTAATTTTGTAATTAATTCTTCTAGAGAAAGCAATTCAGCATCTTTCTCTGATCTTAATTTAAATTCATATTTAGATTCATTTTCAAGTCTACCAGATGCCACAACTCTCACTGGAATACCAATTAAATCTGCATCAGCAAACATGGACCCTGGTCTATCATCTCTATCATCAAATAAAACCTCGAAGCCTTCCTCTAATAATTTATCATATAAATCTTGAGCATATTCAGCAGCCTTAATCCCAATTAAATGAACATGGTAAGGAGTTACCGATTTTGGCCACACTAAACCTTTATCATCTGCATGAATTTCAGCAATAGTTTGCAAAGTTCTCCCAATACCTATTCCAAAACATCCCATGTAAAGATTTTGTTCTTGATTGTTTGCATCTACAAAATTGGCTCCTGCCATTTTTGATGTATAGTGATATCCATTTTGAAAAATATTAGCCACTTCAATCCCAAGCTTTTCAACTAATTTGCCACCAGACTCATGCATATAACCAGCTTGAGCAAGGGCTATATCTCCCTCTATATCACAAGTATAGTCACGGTCTATGTTAACATTCAACAAATCACGTTTTTTTACATTCGCTCCAGTGTAAGCATTTTTGATTGTTCTAAGAGAATCATCCCCAACGACAATAACTTCTTTGTCTGTTTTTAAATCATTTTTAATTCCAACAGGGGATATAAACCCTGGGTAAGAACCAAGTACATCAATTACATCAGAAGCTTCCATTGGTTCTAAATCGTCCTCGATAACACCTAATAGGTTTTCAAGTTTACGTACATTTACATCTAAATCTGCACGTATCACAGCTAATACGTAACCTTTTGATTGAGAACTAAAGGCTACATTTTTAATTTGTCTTTCTAGTGGTAGCCCGTGTAATTCTGCTCCAGCTTTAACAGTTTTTGGTCTGTCTGCATCTACTTCAGTGAGTGAGTCTTCTGCATCTGCACTATTGATATCTTGTTTTACAAAAACAGCAATATCTTCATGAGCTACATAGTCATGTCCTTCGGCTTGTAAATATCTTGATTCTCCAATTTCTGAGTCAACAATAAACTCATGGCAATAATCACCACCAATAAAACCATTATCAGAGGCAACTACTTTTGAGTGTAATCCTAACTCTCCAAAAATATTTAGATAAGTTTTAGTCATATCAGCATAAATTTCAGCAAACTGTTCTTCGTTTTGAGTAAATGCATAAGCATCTTTCATTAAAAACTCACGCACACGAAGTAAACCTGCACGAGCACGTTTTTCATCACGAAATTTATATCCAAATTGATAAATATTGAAAGGTAAGTCTTTGTAAGAAAGGTTGTAACGACGAACTACATCTACAAACATTTCTTCTGCAGTACCACCAAGTGCAAATTGAGCACCACGACGATCTTCTACTAAAGTTAATTCAAAACCAGAAGCAGCATCTCGGTTTGTTTCTTGCCACAATTCTAATGGATGACATACCGGAGTTAACATCTCTTGAGCTTGAGATTTATTCATATGTTTACGAACCACATCAACTAGCTTGTTTTGAACAAGTTGGCCAAGCGGTAACATATAATAACGACCAGCTGTAGACTCTGCTATAAAACCAGCTTGAACCAATAATTTATGTGATTTAAATTTAATTTCCGAAGAGATTGTTTTGGAAGTCTTTCCAAAAAATTTAGAATATTTCATTTTATATTACATTACTTTTTTAACCCATTCTTGATTGTTTTTGTACCAATCAAAAGTCATTTGAATCCCTGTTTCAAAAGGAACTTTGGGTTCCCAGCCAAGGTCATTTTTAATTAATGATGCATCGATTGCATAACGTCTATCATGAGCTTTTCTATCCTCCACATGAGTCACTAATTCTTTTGGTTTTTCTAAAAATGCTAAAATAAAATTTGTAATTTCAAGATTAGATTTTTCATTATTACCGCCAATATTATATATAGAACCAGGCTCTGCTTTTTGTAGAATTATATCCAAAGCTTCACAATGATCTGTCACATATAACCAGTCTCGTACATAGTTTCCATCACCATAAATTGGTAAAGGTTTATCATTCTCTGCGAGAGTGAAAAATAAAGGAATTAGTTTTTCTGGATATTGGTAAGGCCCATAGTTATTAGAACATCGTGATATAGTCGCATTCATTCCATAGGTTTCAAAATAAGATCTTACCAAAAGGTCAGCAGATGTTTTAGCAGCTGCATATGGACAGTTAGGTGCAAGGGGAGTGGTTTCAGTCATTAAATGTGTAGAACCAAGGCCTAAATCCCCATAGACCTCGTCGGTAGATACTTGATGGTAGCGCTTTACACCTGTTGCAAGAGTAGCAGCAAGTAAGTTGTGTGTACCATTAATATTTGTCTCGATAAAAGGAAAGGGGTCCTCGATTGAACGATCTACATGAGTTTCTGCTGCAAAATTAATTACACAATCAAATTCATGCTTTTTGAAATAATCAAAAATAAAGTCTTTATCTGAGATATCTCCATGAGTAAAATGAATTTGGTTTGAATCAATCAAATCTTGAATAGATGGCAAATGGCCAGCATATGTAAGTTTGTCTAAGACAAAGATACGAGATTCTGGGTGTTGTTTAACATAATGTCGAACAAAATTTGAGCCAATAAAACCGGCACCACCGGTAATTAAAATTTTAGGAAACATAATTTAAAAATTCATTAAATTCTTCAATATAGTCTGATCGATCTGGAATATAATTAGTGGAACTGAGACATAACAATACAGAGTCCTCTGAGAAGTCTATAAATTCATGCCAAATTTTATTTGCAACATAATATCCTTGTATATGAGGTTTCATATCTATAATTGTTTCGTTCTTCCCATCATGAATTCGCATCTTCATAGAGCCATTAACCAGAACAAAGAATTCCTTTTCAGTTTTGTGGCAATGTGCTCCACGATCAGATAAATTATTATATGCCCAGTATACACGCTTTACATCGAACGGAACTAGATCTTGCAATTCAATTGCTGAAAGAGACCCTTTGTGACTCACGTGATTTGGAATATCTATAATTTTAAACATATTAGAGTGAGCGTTGTCTTATTTCTATTTCATAAGCTTGCAGTTTCATACCTTCTTCTAAAGCTATATTACCCTTGAACTTAATACCACATTCATTAGGTGCTTTAATCTCAGTCACAGATTCAGTACCTTTTTGGAGTCCAAGCAACTGTCCTACGCCAATTACTTCATCATCTTTAACTACTTCAATTTTTGCAGATTTTTTAAGTAAACCATTTGTAATTTTAAGACCAACAATCATTTCTTTACGTTTAGTAAAGAAGATTTGTCTGACCTCAGCTTTTCCTAAGTCTATTCTAACTTCTTCAGGTTCTAACATCCCACTTAAGAATTGTGTTATATCGTCGATAAGTTCGTAAATAATTTTATAGTTACGCACTTCCACTCCACGTTGTTCTGCAATTTTTTGTACATTTGGGTCAGTCTCAGTATGAAAACTTATTACAATAGCCCCACTAGCTGTAGCCATAGCAATATCAGATTGAGTGACTGCACCTACACCATAGTGAATGATTTTAGTTGTTACTTCATCATGTTTAATTTTAGCTAAACTTTGACTAATTGCATCAAAAGATCCTTTGGTATCAGTCTTTACAATCAATTTAAGAACTTTAAGAGATCCAGATTTAATTCTAGATACAATTTCTAATAAGTTATTGGCACCATTTAAGAATTCATTTTTACGATGCATAGCAATCTCTTCAGCTCGTAAACGCGCTTCCTTATCACTATTAGTAACTTGTAATACATCACCAGCATGTGGTGTTTTTGATAGGCCTGCTAATAACGCCGCACCACTTGGTGGTAGGGAATTAAGTTTATTACCTTTGTCATCTAGCAAGGATTTAACTTTACCATACGCATCACCAACAACAAAAGGTTGTCCAAGTTCAAGAGTACCAGCGTTAACAACTATAGTTGCTACTGGACCAAGTCCTGGTGCCACATGAGTTTCAACAACAGTACATACTGGAGGTCGTTTAGGGTTAGCTTTATATTGATTTACGTCACTTAATAAAACGATAGTATCAAGGAGATCCTCAACACCCATACCAGTTAAAGCTGAGATTGGTACCATAGGAACTTCTCCACCCCAATCCTCTGGAAGAACTTCGTACTCTGCTAATTCAGACTTAACTTTATCTGGATTAGCTGTATCTAAGTCCATTTTATTGATTGCAACTATCAAAGGAACTTTAGCTTCTTTTGCGTGGTTGATAGCTTCGATAGTAGTTGGTTTAACACCTTCAGCTGCCGACACTACTAGAATAGCAATATCAGTTAGTTTAGCTCCACGCGAACGCATTTCAGTAAATGCTTCATGACCAGGTGTATCTAAGAAAGTGATCTTTTTTTCTTTATGTTTTATTTGATATGCAGCAATATGTTGTGTAATACCACCAGACTCAGAAGCTACAACATTTGCGTTTCTTATCGTATCTAGTAATTTAGTCTTACCATGATCCACATGACCCATAATAGTAATAATAGGTGGTCTAGATTCTAAATCTTCGCTATCATCTTCACCCATAATTTGAGAAATATCTTGTGACAGTAACTCAGAGGTAGAAGATGTTTGAGCTAGACGTTTTACTACAATTCCAAATTCAGACATAATTAAAGCAACCGTTTCGTAATCCAACTGTTGATTGATATTTGAGATAATACCATTCTTCATTAGTTCACCGATCAGTTTTGCTGCGTTAATTCCCGTTTTTTCAGAGAGCTCTTTTACAGAAATAGAGTCTGCCATTTCTAAAAAGTCTGTTTTAAGTGTAGCACTTTGTTTATTAGAATTAGTAACATTAGATTTACCAGCAACTTGTTTACGCTGTGATTTAACAATTTCACGTTCTAAATTAATTTCTACTTTATCTACAACCTCATCTACAGAAGATTTGTTTGTACCAAGTTCTTGTTCTAACAGTTCGGCAATATCAGGATCTACAGATTCATCTTCAACGTTCCAGGCAAAATCATATTGCTTTAACATTTTTTTGAGTTCGCTAACACTGCTATTGAGATCTTCGGCAAGGACAGAGAGTTTAATAGCCATAATTTAAATTAAATATCGTAAACTATTTTAGTGAATATTTTCATTTAAGTAAAGCAAAAAAGCCACCTATAGCAGGTGGCTTTTGAATAGAAATGTTTTGTTAACTAAGCTAGGATTTTTTTAACCGATGCGTCAGTTAAACCACTAATACCCTTAAGTTCTTCTTCTGATAGTTTTTTTACATCAGATAGAGAAGTGTAACCAGCTTTTTCTAAAGCTTTTTGTGCAGTTTTTGAAAGCTTGATTGAATCGAAAGAAGTTTCGGAATCAGATTTTTCTTCTACAACTTTATTATTTGTTTCTTCTTTTGGAGTCTTTTCAGCAGATTTGTCATCTGTTTTAGCTTTACGTTCAGTTTTAGATCCAACTTTCGTAGTTGCTGGATTTAAATGCGCATCAAGCAAAGTCAAACCGATTCTATGGTTATCTTTGTCTACATGTAAAATTTTAGCAATGATTTTTTCACCTACTTCTAAATTATATTTATCTGAATCTTTGACACGTGGATCATTAAGTTCAGAAATATGTATCAGACCATTGATATCATCAGAGATATTGATAAATGCTCCATATTCTGTAACTCTAGTAATTCTACCTTTGATTTCCATTCCAGGAGTGTAAGCTTTAGCAATTTCTTCCCATGGGTTTTCAATCATTTTCTTTAGAGATAGAGAGATTTTATCACCTTCTATACCAATAACTTTCACATCTATTTTATCACCTAATGCACCATAGTTTGATGGGCTATCAACATGACCCCATGCAATTTCTGAGATATGCACAAGTCCTTCTAGACCGTCAAATGTTACAAATATACCAAAGTTAACAACACCTGATATTTCACCAGTAACAACAGATCCAATCTCAACAGATTTAAGAGCTTCTTTTCTTTGTTCGTTGTATGCAGCTTTTTCAGATAGAATAAGTTTTTTAGTATCGTTATCAACGTTAATAACACGTACTAAAATTTCTTTAGTAACTAGTTTGTTTAGACGACCAAGAATTTTAGCGCTATCAGCACCATTCACACGTGGATAGTGTTTTGGAGCCAATTGACTTACAGGTAAGAAACCTTTTACACCGTCAACTTCAACAAGAAGACCACCTTTGTTAGCATCTGTCACTTTAACATGAATAGATTCTTTGTTATCGTGAATGTCAACAAAACGTTTCCAAGTTTTGTGTTGTGATGCACGTCTTAAAGAAAGAACAATAAGACCTTCATCGTTTTCTGGTTCCAATACAAAAGCAGAAACTTCATCACCTTCTGATAATGTTTTAATAGTGTCCGTGCTGTCTACTGCTTCTTTACCAGCAATAACACCAGTAGAAACACCACCAAGATCAACTAAAATACGATTATTGTGTACAGTAATAACATTACCTTCTACAATAGAACCTGGTTTTGGAAGGAATATTTGCGGAGAATCCACAATTAACTCTTCCATTGGAATTAATTTTTTTTCATTACTCATAGTAGTATGTATGTAGCCTTGTTAATTATAATACCTCATAGACTTGACTAGGCCACAAAAAAGGGCAAACCTAGTAGGTAGCCCTATTTTAATGTAAAACAATAATAATGCAAGCCTAATTCTTTGTACTGGACTTTGTAGATTTCTTTGTTGTTTTAGTTTTCTTTATTTTTGGCAATTTGACATCAAACTTGAGATTGCCTTTATTTAAACTAACATGAAGTCTTTGATTGGACTTTACTTCTTGATCTAGAATCATATGAGTAATTGGATCTTCAATCATATCTGCAATTACACGTCTAGCTGGACGCGCACCATATTCTGGATCATATGATTTTTCGGCAAGTAGAGATAGAGCCTCCTCAGAAAACTCTATAGATATTTCTTTATCTAAAAGTCTCTTCTCTAGATCAGTAATTAACAACTTAACAATATCTGTAACATTGTCATGTGTTAATGGGTCAAAGATTATAACCTTATCAACTCTATTAATAAATTCTGGTCTAAAGAAACCACGAACATCTTTCATGATATCATCCTTAGTTGATTCAAAATCAGCTTGCAACTGGGCCTCTTTGCTAGCTGCAATGTGAAATCCGATAGGAGCAGCCTTATCCGTTAGTTTTTTAGCACCAAGGTTAGAAGTCATCACAATGATAGTGTTAGTGAAATCAACTTTTTTACCTTTAGAATCAGTTAAAATTCCTTCGTCTAAAATTTGAAGTAATATATTAAAAAAGTCTGGATGCGCTTTTTCAACCTCATCAAATAGCACAACAGAATATGGTTTTCTTCGAACAGCTTCTGTTAATTGCCCACCATCTTCATAACCAACGTATCCAGCAGTCGTACCAACAAGCCTAGATGTAGAGTGTCTTTCCATAAATTCACTCATATCAATTTTAATCAGTGCTTTTGGATCATCATATACTTCCTCCGCTATCGCTTTTACTAATTCAGTTTTACCAACACCAGTGGGACCTAAAAACAAGAAAGATCCAATTGGTCGAGTAGAAGAGGATATACCAGCACGTGAACGACGAATAGCACGAGATATATTTGTTACAGCATCTACCTGCCCAATAATACGACGGTGAAGAATTTCTTCTAAGTTTTTTAATTTGGACATATCAGAAGAAACAAGTTTGTTAACAGGTATACCAGTCATTTTATTAATCACACTTGCTATCTCTTCAGTTTTAATTCGTTTTCTTAGTTTTCTTGGTGTTTTTACAACTTTAAGTTTTTCTATATCTGACTGAAGTTTTACTTCGTCATCTCTAAATTCAGCTGCTTTTTCATAGTTTTGACCACTCACAGCTTCTTCTTTCTTTTTGGTAATTTTAGATAGTTTTTGTTGGAGTTCTTCTAGTTCTGTACAGTGTTCAAGTGAAGAGACTCTCTTTAGAGCACAAGCTTCATCTATTAGATCGATTGCTTTATCGGGTAAAAATCTATCAGGTAAATATCGTGAGGATAGTTTTACAGAAGCTTCTACTGCTTCGTTTGTAATCATCAAGTTATGGTGATCTTCAAAGGATTCTCTTAATCCTTGTAGTATTTGAATTGCTTCATCGAGAGTTGGCTCCTCAACTTTGATAGGCTGGAACCTTCGTTCTAATGCAGAATCAGATTCAATAGCTTTTCTATATTCCTCAGTTGTTGTTGCACCAATAACTTGAATTTGTGCTCGAGACAATGCAGGTTTAAGTATGTTCGCAGCATCTAAAGAGCCTTCTGCGCTACCAGCACCTATAATAGTGTGTAATTCATCTATAAAAAGGATTACATTAGGAACACTTGTAGCTTCTTCAATAATAAGTTTAATTCGTTCTTCAAACTCACCCCTAAATTTTGTTCCAGCAATAACAGATCCCAGTGGCAATGAAAGTATACGCTTGTCTTTCATTTGATGAGGCACTATACCCTCAACTATTTTAGTAGCTAAACCTTCTACTACAGCAGTTTTACCAACACCAGGCTCACCAATCAAAACAGGGTTGTTCTTTGTTTTACGATTTAAAATGGATATAAGTCTTTCTAATTCTAATGAACGACCAATTACTGGATCAATCTTTCCTTTTCTAACTTGTTCATTTAGATCAATAGTAAAATAGTCTAATGTTGGTGTTTTACTTTTTGATTTTTTAGAGGCTTTAGCCTTATAAGGAGCTTGGTTTTCTTGTGATAAGACTCCATTAAGACCATTTAAAAAGAATTCTATAGGATTCATATTTTGGTTATCACCTTGGTTTTGAGGCATGTTCTTTTGGAATGCATCAATAAGCTGATTTTGTATGTGTTTAGGGTTGATTTTCATATTCTCTAAAATCACTGTAGCAGCTGTATTCTCTTGTGATACTAAAGAAAACAATAAATGTTCAGTACCAACAAAATTATGACCGTATCTCGAAGCGCAACTTACAGCATTCTCAATAATTTGTTTAGCATAACCACTAAGTGTCCCTGTTTTACCCGGAGGGGTAGGGGTAGCACTTTTTGATCTGCCAACAGTTTTCAATACCAATTCCACATTAGACGTAGTGACACCAAAACTGTTTAAAATATTAGCACCCAACGAGTTAGACTGTGATAATACTCCAAGTAATATATGTTCAGTGCCGACATAGGACAAATTAGCCTCTGCAGATTTTTCTTGTGCATATATTAAAGCAGCCTTAGCTTCTTGGGTAAATTTCTCAAAATAATTATCTTCCATAGGGGAAAGTTACAATATCAACGATATTATAATACAAGAAAGTAAAAATTATAATAATTAATTATAAACTGAGTATAGATACAGTAGACAAAATGTAGTTTAATACATCATTTGGAAGGCTTTCATTAGTAAGTTTTAAAGCAGCCCCGTCTAATTCAATAAGATAATCTACGCCATTGAAAAACATATTGTGTTTTATATTATTGTATTTCTCCTTATCAAATCCCGACACTTTTGTAATTCTAAAAGAGACATCTTTCAAATTTGGATCATTTGCAAAAATATACGTATCATCATTACGCATATAGTACATTTGCATAGGGTATTGAAGAGAAAACTTAAGAGGAAGTGATTCAAATAATCTAAAACCTTCTTTTAAATTATGAGATTTACCAGCAGAATCCACAAGTGTTAGTTTTTGATCATAAACTAAGTTTTGACCAGATACTAAACGCCAATCCATAACTTCATCTTCTACAAATCTGGCTACCACGTTTAAGTTGTTTGAGTACGATATTAACGCACGTTTATTATCACCATTATTATCTTTATACTCTACATAAAAATGATTAGACTCAGCAAAATAATAACGAGAAACTTCTAATAAATCTCCGAGTAAAGCTTTAGAAGATATTTCAAACCTTTTTATCTCAGAGTCATATGGTGACATTGTTTCAGGCACAAGAGTTTGATGTAACTCTACAGTAGATGTAGATACGGGTGTAGAGTCTATTTTAAGAGAAGATGCGTATTCAGTATCTTCTTCAGGAGTCACTACGTTTGTTTGAATTTGAGTGTCGTCAGTTGAGCTGTCAGGGTCTTCTTGCTCAGAGGGCATGTCTACATCAGGAGTACTAATAGCTTCTTGCTCTGGTGCTTGAATTGAGTAGATAGAGGTAGGCAATACTTGCACTACAAAATTTTCTAAAAGTAAATCTATTTGGGATTGTAGTGAATTATCAAATAATGAAACCTTGATCTCTAATACATATGTACCCATATCCAATGTATAAAGATGCTCGTAATCTGATAATAAAAATAAATCAAAAGTGTAATTATCTACACGTAAAATATCAGATGCGTATTCGCTATAGATTTGTAAATAAGATTTGTAATCAGACTGTAAAACACTTGGAGTAATGGTAAAGTTTGAGTTTCCAAATGAAAAAAAGATACTTTGGTCATTTTCTTTAATTTGTAAATCTTCAGGTAGACTGAAAGACAAACCAATTTTTTCAAAGGTTTGCGAAGAGAAAGTTTGCTTATTAGATTCGATTATAACTTTTTCAAGTAAATCAATAGAGCTTACTTCTAATTCAGACACAGATTTATTTGTAAAATTTAACTCTGAAAAAGAGCCAGAAACTCTAACACGTGCATTTATATACTCATTAAGATTATGTAAAAAACTTTTCAAGTAAATTTTGGAATTTGCGTCTGTGAGTAGAATATGAGTTGAATCCAAACCAGAAATATAATCATTATTAACCTCAACAGATCCTATAAAACTTTTTTCAATAGTTACAGCAGACGGGTTGGAAACATCATTATTAGCCTTTGAGCAGCCGAATATTGTAAGGCTTAATAGAATAAAAGTAAGAAAACGGTACATTTTTTATAAATTAAGTACATCCTTTATAATCAAATCTCCCTTAGTTGTCAAAACTCTTCCACGATTTGATCTATTTAAAAAACCAAGCTTGATTAAATAAGGTTCTGAAATGTTTTCAATATGATCTGGATCTTCACTAAGACTAGCAGATAGCGTTTTTAGACCAACAGGACCTCCATTAAAATTTGTTTTAATTGCTCTAAGTAAATTCAAGTCTAATTGGTTCAAACCTAATAATTGCACACCAAGAAGATCAAACACTACATCTAGATCATTGGCAGATGGATGCAGTATATTATGATGCAATATATAGTCATGAAATCTCTTTAAAAAATTATTAGCAATTCTAGGTGTGCCTCGTGAATTTTCAGCAATCTGCTTAAGAATAGTGTTGTGAACATTAAAATCTAAGTTTTTAGCACTAAGCTCCAAAATGAGCTCTAAGTCATCACTTGAATAAAATTCAAGTGACAACAAAGCGCCAAATCTATCGCGCATTGGTCGAGAAATTTTATTTAACTTGGTTGTTGCACCTACTAAAGTAAATTTAGCCAATTCAAGTCTCATTGTTCTAGCAGAAGGTCCTGTACCAATAATGATATCAATAGCGTAATCTTCCATCGCTGTATAGAGCATTTCTTGGATATCCATTTTCAACCTGTGAATTTCATCTATAAATAAAATATCAAATGGTTTAAGGTTTGATAAAATAGCAGCTAGGTCACCAACTTTTGTAAGTGCTTGACCAGAAGTCACTATAAAATTACTACCTGTACTTAAAGCAATAACATTAGCAAGAGATGTTTTTCCAAGCCCAGGGGGACCATGTAATAAGACATGATCTAGCGGAGACGATTTTTTACTTGCAGCACCAATCATAATTTTTAGCTGCTTTGTAACTTTACTTTGCCCTATATATGAGTCGAAAGATTTTGGTCTTAAATCGTAAACATTAGACTTGTCTTCTTTCAAAGAGTCAGTTGGTAAGTTGTTAATTGAATTTTCGATCATAAATTAATAATTCGGGTAATAAATTTCTGAAGTATTGATGGGCGGGGTGCTTGAGGAAATTCTACATTAGCTTTCTGAGAAGCTGTTTTTACAATTAAAGTTCCATACTGGAAAATTGGGAAGAAAGTGAGTATTCCTTTTTCTACACTAACCACATCTTGAATATCATTTAAACTAGCTTCTGATTCTACTTTTACAGTTAAATATTTCCAGTCAATAAAAATAACTCTTTTGTTTGTAATTATTAATTTATCTAACCAATATATCAAACCTAAATAGACAACAATAAAAAGTAGAATTACACTCAGGATGAGGTAAGACAATATAATAGTTTTTAAAGTAAAGACAGGTGACAAAAAGTAAATTCCAAAGTAAAATGGTAGTGCAATAAAGATTAATTGCAACACTTGATAAATAAATGGCATGTAATGATGATAAACAATTAAGACAATTCTTTCATCTTGACCCAGTCTCATAAATAAAATTAAACTATGCAAATTATACCCATCAAAAATAAATTTATAAAGTCAAATATTAATATAATAATCCTATCGTTAGTTATAACAACTTTATTTATTAACTCTATTGCTTATTTACTTAAAAACACATTCCTCAATACCGAAATACTAAACTTCGCTTTATTATCAATGCAACAAGGTGTTTTAGTCCTATGGATCTACTATTTTATAAAGAAAGGGGTGATTAAAAACATAAAGAAAATATTTGTTATTCCAAAAACCACTTTATTGATTGCAGAAATTCTGAAAACCTATTTATACCTCTTTGCTTTTGGAATACTACTCGGAGTATTAAAGCACAGCTTCGGTGTGGAGGTACCAGGCTTTAGTGAACAAAAGAATATATTAGCGTTATTTCCATCTACAGGGATACTATTTTATTTCACTATTATTAATGCCACCCTATTTGCACCAATAATAGAGGAAGTTGTTTTTCGGGGTGCCTTGCTTAAAAATCTATGTGAAAAATATTCCGATACAACATCTGTAATATTATCAAGTATTGTATTTTCATTAATTCACTTTCAACCAGAAGTATTTGGAGCAATTTTTGTAATTAGTATACTTCTAAGTCGTCTATTTTTAAAAACTAATAGTTTAATTGCACCAATTTTATTTCATATTATCAACAATTTATTAAAAACAATAATTAGTCTTTAAATATAGTTATATTTGTGTTATAATTAAGAGATTAATATAAATATATGAATTTTAAAACTCACATTGTTATAGGGCTACTGATTTGTTCGGTTTTAAGTTTTTTTGGATCCAAAGCGCAGGTATTACAAGCTAGCCTAAATTTACAGAGTGCACACAACATTAGTCACACAGATTTTCAAGAGTTAGAAAGAGAATCAATTCACCTGTATATAGATGGAAGTTATAGACAAACACTTTTATCAAATCTAAGATTAGAACATACAAATGATTTATTAAGAGTCACAACTAGCACAAAATTTGCTTTAGAGAGTTTATTCAAAGACTTAAAAGATTCAGAAAACTCTGAGATTATAAATAAGAATGGGAGTTTATATCTCAAACCATCGCAGATTGGACATCAAGTAAATCTCAATCTTTTAGAAAAAAAAATAAATTCAAAAAAATTCCATGATACAAAAATACTTAATCTAGAAAGTTACAAAATATTCCCATCATACAATACCAGTCAGGCCAGAGCAGATATGCAGCTTATTAAAAATAATCAAAACCAACAAATTAAATTTATAGTAGATTCAGAAATTGCATTTAATCAATCTAAAATTTATTCCATTTATGAGTTTGCAACTTATTTTCAAGGAAAATTACAGATTGATCAAGAAAAGCTAACAAACTTATTAAGTCTTCTCAAAGAAACTGTTGATAAAGAAGCTGAAAATATAAAATTAGAGCATAAAGACAATGAATATAAGATTGGAATGCTAGGTAAATTAGGGCAACAAATAAATATATCAGAAAGTATAAAGGGAATTCAAAAAGCCATAGAGAGTAAACAAGATAGTATAGAATTAATTTATGATATGCTCTACCCACAAGTGTTCACAGAATCTGGAGAGCAATCAAAGTGGAAACTAATGAGTTATGGAGCTTCAGATTACTCTGGATCTATTACCAATAGAGTACTAAACATACAAATGGCATCTAATTTTGTTTATAACAACACATTGTTAAAGCCAGATGAACTCTTCTCGTACAATGATTTACTAATGTCTAAAGGACGATTTATTGATTGGAAAAATGCATTTGTAATTGTGAATGGTAAAGACTTAAAAGAAGCACCTGGAGGAGGTTTGTGCCAAGTGTCGACGACTATATATAGAGCTGCTATTAAGGCTGGATTAGAAATTAATAAACTTAAAAATCATAGTCTATATGTGAAATACTATAAAAAGCATGGAGACGGATTGGATGCAACCATCTATCCTGGTGCTCAAGACTTAGAGTTTAAAAATATATACGACAAACCAATTTTAATTCAGACTTACTTCACGCCAAATAACAAATTGGTTGCAATGTTCTATTCTGAGGCTACACCTATGGATGTAGAATTAAAAGGACCATTTTATTCAAACAATTATAGTGAGTTTCCAGAGTTAGCAGTAAAAAGAAACCAAATTAAATGGATTCGGGAATTTACAGAATCTGGGGAGCAAGAAATATTTACATCATCATATAATGTACCAGTAATATAATTGGTACATGCAAGAGATAGAAGGCTAGTGAGTGCTGAGCTAAAAACTGAATACATGGGTTTTTTGGTAAATCCCAAGTAAATATTTGTTTATCAATAATATAGTCTCTATATAAAACGCCACAGAATACATAACTAAAAAAGGGTAGAAAAGGGAAGTAATCGTAGGAAGAAAAATTAGGTGTGGTCAAACCAAATATTAAAAACCAATTGTGTGATAAATCTGGTAATTCAACAAATAAAAATACAGTAGATATAAATCCAAGTGCATAGATAAGTCTTGGAAAGTATCGAAAAACACAAGCACATAGAGTAAAAAAGTGGATTACTCCAAATACAATCGTATTTGGAGAGTCAAATACAAACGATGCAATTGTTATAATGACAGATGTTAATATTAGCTTAGAAATTTTGTGAGAAAATTTAGTCAGATAAGATTTGTAATGTACACCAAAAAGCATTAGAAATAAAAATCTAGCTACAAATCCAATAGAGTTATCAGTATATGTAAGTGAATTACCAGTATATATAAAAGATACAAATTTATAATGAAAAAAAGTCATTAGCACTAGAGCTAAAACTTTAAAATGGTCAAGGTAATTAATTCTCATATAAATGGTACCCGCGAAAGGATTCGAACCTTTGACCTTCGCCTTAGAAGGGCGCTGCTCTATCCAGCTGAGCTACGCGGGCTATTAATGTGAAATCATAATATCAAAAAAAACTCTTATGTAAAGATTTATTTTTTGACAATCATATTATATGTAATGTTAATCAGGTCCCGAAGGGTCATTATATCCTTGTCTAATTGAGTTGCAGAAACCAAATTATCTATTAAAGCTTGTTGAACATATAGCTTGTTTGCACCAAATTCACGGACATATTTCTTGTAGGGCAATTTAGGCAACGGAGCTACATAGGATCTATTGGATTGATAATATTTTTTGAAAAAGGTACCAAAATCAACCGTTTGTTCTAACTGAATCAATTCAGATTCTTCAAGTAACCCATATCCGAATGCGTTAGCGAGTATATTATTATCAAACATATCAGACTGATCAAAGATCGTTTCACTATCAGCACTACCAGTAAAACCTTTAAAGTTTAATAACAACGCTAACTGCTTTATTGCTTGGTAGCTAGAAACTTGAGATGTTAAATCTAGATCATCAGCTTGTAAGAAACCCATAATTGAAAGCAGTTTAATCTTTTCATAGTCGATATCATTGGAGTTTTTAACTGGAAATATTATTGAATCGATATTTTTGTACTCAACAATCTCTTCGTCATTCAATAGTTGAATTTGTATACTCCCAAGAGAACTTGTTTGTAATGTGAATACTAATTGATTATCAATTTGTTCTATAAAATCAATAATTACACTTTTATTAGATGTAAAACTGACGGAGCTTAAATCATATACAGAAGCATTTAGTGTAAACTCATAACTCTTTGCAGGTTGTATAATTGGAGGTATAGTCCAAGTAAAATCATCAGTATGGTTATCATATGTAACACTAGCAACTTCGAAAGATGATTTAACTAGTGTATCTGTCTGGGAGGATTGAGACTCTTCAGGCACTTCAAGTTTGATAGACGCGCTAAGATATTCCATAATAGGATTTAGTGTAGTCTTTATGACAGAAGAGTCTGTATTTTGATTTTCAGGCTCATTATCATATTTATCATCTATATTTACATCATCTGAGTTATCAGTAGCTAAAAAAGTATCTATGAAGGCTGAATCTATATATACTAAAGGGTTGTAGGTATGCGTCAGTGCGTTACTGAATCCATAAGCAGTATTAACACCAGATACAAAGTTTAAGCCAGCAGCATATATTTCCTTATCACTAAATGGCCAGTAAGGATGATATGGTGCCGAATCTTTTTCTATCTGAAAGTTCAAGTGCGCTCCAGTAGATAGTCCCGAAGAACCCGAAGTCGCAATAATTTGCCCGACTTTTACAATATCACCAGCTTGAACATTGATATTTGAAAGATGAGCATAAGATGAATATATATCTTCATGTGCATTTAATTCAGGGTTAAATACATGGTTATGCCTAATAACTACGTGGTTACCAAATCCAATTTCTGAATATTTAGCCTTGGTAACGATTCCATTTGCAATTGTTACAATGGGTGTTCCAGAAGGTAGTTTAATATCAACACCAGGATGCGAGCCTACATATTCTTTACCATCATATTGATAATTACCAAGGTATGGAACACTATAAGTTAACCGTGCATTTAAAACATCATCATCTAAAACATTTAGATTATCAACAGGACCAAGTTTTGATGGAATATATTTAATAGGATCAATAAGAAGTTTTTGATCAATCTGAGCAAACGCTAAAGAAGTAGAGCTAAGACTTTTAGACCAATTAACAGTTTTTGAGTAGGGGTAAACCATGTTTTTAATTGGTTCATGTTTAAGCATTGCAATCGAGTTTGCTTGTAATAAGCCAGAAATATCGCTATGAAAAAAAACACTTGTACAAAACAAACAAATAATAAGTAAGTGAGTAAATATTGAATTAGCTTGAACTAAAAACATTTCTAGGGTTTAAATCCCTATATTATAGCATAAATTCAAAAAGAATCCTAACGAATATGCTCAGAAAATTTAAGCAAACGCTTATGATATGTGTGCTGATATTGAGATATAAAGCTTAAATCCAGTAAATCATTGTTAAATTGAATAAATCCAAACTCGGAATTATATATTTTAGGAGCAAAAAGTATTGAGTCTAAAAAAGAATAATACAAACTTATCTGTCTAAAGTTATAAGATGGGGTGACTTTATTTGTATAAGTCACATATTTATATTGTCTACCAAAACTTTTAGCAGCTTTACGTGCTGATTCACCAAATCCAAACCAAACATCTATACGTTTATCTTTAATAGCACCACCACGATCAAGAACAACATAGTTTCCAAGATCAGAAATATTTATTCTTTCTCCAAATTCAAAACATGGATCAGCTGCTACAAATGCAAATTTGTTATCCGAAACTGGCATAGTCGAAGCAGTAAACAAACCCTTACCATTCAATCTAATTTCGGATTTGTAATCACCTGTTAAAAAATATTCCTGTGACGGTGAAGGGGAGTAATAAGCAGTAACTAAATATCCTCCCTCTCCACAAGCAAATGTTAGTAAAGGTAAGGCAAATACACTAGCCAATACGGCGCAAAATTTCACGCGATACGAATTCAACATCTCGTCCATATTTTAATCTTGATAATTGTTTATAAGCAGAACCTACTGTAGGATCACCTTTGTCTAAATTAGGATTAACAGGAATGATACTAAATGGTTTAGAAGGTTGTGTGTCAATTGATAATTTCATAACAGCCTTGAATTTGTCAATGTTAATTAAATCTTGGTCAGAGAACGTAGGTGCAAATTCTTTTTGTAAAAATTCTGCATCTGTGGCCCCAATCTTATAAGTCATCATGGTACCTACATTACCAAATACAGCATTTTTAATAGATTCGTCATTCTTTTGAACTAATTGACCAATATATTGATGGCCTAAATTAAGACTTAAACGATACTTACGAGCTTCCGAAAGAATACTTTCAATTGAGTCTGTAATATAGTTTTGAAACTCATCTATATAAAGGAAAAAATCTTTACGTTCAGAAGGATCAAGCTTCTGTCTCCGTAATGCAGCCATTTGGAGTTTAGATACAATAATCAAACCAAGCAGTTGTGAATTAAAATCACCAACCAAACCTTTTGAAAGATTCATAAAAAGAATCTTACCTTCATTCATAACCGAACCAAAATCAAAACCAGATTTAGTCTGACCAATGATATTACGCATCATTGAATTGGTGATAAATGCTGCAAATTTAGCGGCAAAATAAGGAATGATTCTTTGTTGTTCTTCAGCAGATGTTTTAGCCATTTGGTTATCCCAGAAGGACCTTACGATTGGATTGGTCACTTGTTCCCGACGTACTTTCTGAAAAGCATCATCTGTAAATAAACGTACAATATCTGTTAAAGCACCACCATTCTCATACTCCATAAGAGTTAAACATCCATTACGAAAATAATCTTGAATACGAGGACCAAATATTTCTTCGTCAAACATCTTAATCATCAAATTCATAGCATCCATTGCAACCAAGTCTCTTTCTTCTGGTGTTTCAGCTTCAAGTAAATTTAGACCCATTGGTCTTGCTGTATCTGATGGGTTAAAGTAAATCACATCGTCAGCACGTTCTCGTGGAACAAAGGGTAAAAGTTCTTCTACTAACTCACCATGAGGATCAATCACACATACTCCGTGACCTAGTTTTAGATCTTGTCTTATCATAGTAGTCATCATTGAAGACTTACCAGTACCTGTTTGACCAATAACATAAAAGTGACGCATCCTATCATTTGGCTTCATACGAATTTCTTTTTTTTGTCCACGATAAATATTATGGCCAAGAAGAATACCTTCGGTAGGTAAGTTAGTTGGAGGTGGAGCAATTTTATAATTGGTCCAGTTTATATTTGGACTTTTATTAAATCTAATTGATGGAATGTGATATATAGACGCCAGTTCGTCTGCACATAAAATTTGTTGTTTATATGTATGTAACAAGGGGCGTCTAAATGCACGTAAAATATAGTTACGAACTACAGATCGTGGAGAATATAAAATATATCCAGATTTATTATGTTTATATTCTGAAATTGAGTTGTAACCTGTAGCATATTGTCCAAAGGCAGATTTTATATTATTAACATGATCTTTAGCAGTAGCAGGGTTATCACTTGTTGCAATCACACGAATAATTGTATCAAATCCAATCTGTCTAGATTTAGCATCTATAAGTTTAATTTCTTCTTCCTCAACTTGTGTTTTTCTATCCGTTGATGAAGGGTCGTCTGAACTTGAGTCTAACTTATCTGTTCCATGTACAAAAACATCTAGAATTTTTCCTAGATAATAGAAAGGTTTTTGCCACAAAGCGATAGATTTATCTTTCTTTTCATTTAATAAATCTTTTGCTGTTTTACGTCCTTCATCCTGCCAATCAGTTTTACCAGGTCGAATCATTATTTGAATAGCAGCAGCATCATTGGGACCAAACTTAGTCAAGGCATTACACATATAATTGAGTGGGTCTGCTGACATGTTTTCAAAAGAATTCAATGGCATATGAGAATCTCTATTTAACTTTAAATAAATAGCCTTGATTGGTTGTTTTGGTTTGAAAATATTATAAGTTTCGTCATATTCAATAAAGCAGTCAGGGAAAAAACCAGTGACTTGTTTTTCGATTAAGGATGTCATTTCAGCAGGACATACAACATAAAAATTAATCAAACCATCAATCACTGCCAATTCAAAAGAAAGATAATCTTGACCTTTCCAGAGTGTTTTCCATTTGCTGGAACCAATACTATCAAGCGCTGTAAAAAGCTGCGACATTACTTTAATTGGATTTCGGAAACTATCTTCTGAACCACTAGATTGATCACGAGATGATTCCTTGTCTTGTTGTGATTCCTTTTTAGGAATACATATACGAAGAAAAACCATGTCGTAAGATTGACGATGGTTTATATTGTACTGCATGATCCAAAATATGGATTTCAGTAAATATTTACCTGTGAAATAGGCAAATAAAATGGAGAGGAGGATTTTTAAGTAAAACATTAATTGTCTGTTATATTGATTTGAAGTTCATCTAGCAAATCAGGATCAATTGGGGATGGTGCTCCAAGCATAATATCTTTAGCTTTAGAGTCCTTAGGGAAAGCAATCACTTCACGAATATTAGGTTCGTTTGCTAAAATCATTACAAGTCTATCAAGTCCCCAAGCAATACCTGCGTGAGGTGGAACGCCATATGAGAAGGCATCTAACATATGTCCAAATCTCATTTCTACATCCTCATCAGAAATTCCAAGTGCGTCAAAAAGTGCTTTTTGCAATTTTGGATCATGAATTCTAACACTACCACCACCAATTTCATATCCATTTAAAACCACATCGTAAGAAATTGATTTAAGTTCCATTGGTTTTGTTTGTAAATCAGATATATCGTCTAGCAAAGGTGATGTAAATGGATGGTGACATGCTTGGAGAGTACCATCATCATTTTTTTCAAACATTGGAAAGTCGGTAACCCATAACAATGCAAATTCTTTAGGATTAATTAAGCCAAGTAAATTTCCAAGTTCGGAGCGAACAGCTCCAAGTGAGTTACATGCGATATCAAACTCATCAGCCATAAAGAAAACCACATCATTATCATTAAGTTCAACACTTTCTACAATCTTTGATATCTCATCATCAGATAAAAATTTAAGAATAGGAGACCTTAACTCTCCATTTTCTTTAATGATATAGGCAAGTCCCTTAGCTTTATATATTTTAGCTTTAGCCTCTAACTCAGAGATAACTTTACGAGATAGGATTTCAGAAGATTTTGGAGCCTTTAAAGCTTTAATAACACCTCCAGATGCAGCTACACCTTGGAAAGCCTTGAATTCTGAGGTAGAAAATATATCTGTTACGTCTACAAACTCTAAATCAAAACGTAAATCAGGTTTGTCAGAACCATACTTGTTCATTGCTTCATCATACGTGAGTCTAATAGGATCTGGAAAGCGCAAGGAAACATCTGGTCTAGTTTTTTTAATGATATCAATAATCATTTTGGTATTAAGAGAAATCACGTCCTCTTGGTCTACAAATGACATTTCCATATCTAATTGAGTAAATTCTGGCTGTCTGTCACCTCGTAAGTCCTCGTCACGGAAACATCTGGCAATCTGAAAGTACTTATCCATACCTGCGACCATAAGCAATTGTTTCAATTGTTGCGGAGACTGAGGTAGTACATAAAATTGTCCAGGATAAATTCTTGATGGAACAATATATTCACGGCTACCTTCGGGAGTTCCTTTAATAAGTATAGGAGTTTCAATCTCTAAGAATTTGTTTTCAGAAAGAAAATTTCTAATACTTAAAATAATATCGTGTCTCAGAATAATATTTTTTTGTAGACGTTCTCGTCGAAGATCTAAATAGCGATATTTTAATCGAATATCTTCACCAGGTTCCATGTGAGAATCAATCTCAAATGGAGGTGTTTTAGCTGCACTCAAAATGTTTAAATCTGAGACAACAACTTCTATATCACCTGTAGATAATGATTTGTTTTGCATACCTTCAGGACGTTGGATAACCTTACCAGTAATAGATATTACAAATTCAGAACGTAAAGAGTTTGCCTTTTCATGTGCTTGTGACCCTGCTTCTGGATCAAATGTTATTTGTGTTAAACCATAGCGGTCACGTAAATCAATAAAAATCAGACCACCATGATCACGCCTTCTATGTACAAAACCAGAGAGTGTTACAGTCTGATCCACATGCGATAGATTAAGTTCGTTAAGATAATGTGTTCGTTTCATCAGAAAAATTAATTAATACTACAATAAAATTACATCAAAAGACCTATTTTAGTAAAGACATAATTTGTGATTTCACCGCAGGTGTCAAGGTGATTCCTGATTTCAGTTTAATGTGTTTGATTGAACCATTGAGGTTCTCCATTTGTAGACATACTGGCGTGTTACCTGGATTGGTAGAAAGAACCTCTTTTAATTGAGTTAAGTTAGTTTTAGATGTCTCTTTAGGTATTTTAATCTCAAATGTCTCAGTTTGATGTTCAAAGTGATTAGATTCCAATGCACTTTCTTTCATTTTTTCTAGTGAAACCTTTTGAACCTGATCTAGTCTTAATTGTAAGTTATCGCGTTTACCAACTGTACCATAACAAACAAAAAATTCATCTGGCTGAACTTCATCTTTTAAAGAGTTGAGATTTCTAGCAAAACAAACAACATCAATAGAACCAGTTAAGTCTTCTAATGTAAATGTCATCATTTGTTTACCATTTTTAGTGTAGAACTTACGGTAATTTGTAATCATTCCACACATTTTAATCTTTTTATCAACAAAATCATCGTTCAAATCAGTTACTTGGTGATATTTTTGTGAAAGATATCTTCCAAGACCTTTGAGAGGATGGGAACTTACGTATAAGCCTAATACATTCTTCTCATTAGTAAGAATTTCAAAGTCAGAGAGTGGTTCAACAGGAAGCAGTTCGAGTTTATCCGCACTAGGGATTGAATCAAACATATCAAAGAGTGATGATTGACCTGAGTTTCTAGCAGTTTGATGTTGTTTTGAGTATTTGTTTAATAGTTCAAAAGAGCATGCAATTTGGTGTCGAGAACCAAATTTATCAAAAGCACCTGCATAACTTAGAGCTTGAATAGACTTTTTATTGAGTAATTCTGGTGGTATTTTTTGGGCAAAATCCTCAAGTGATTCAAATGGTCCAGATTCGTTTCGGATTTCAATAATTCGTTCTACTGTTTTGGTACCAAGGCCTTTAATGGCACCTAGTCCAAATCTAATGTTTGATTCGTCAATCACAGTAAAGTTTAAAGAGCTTTCATTAATATCAGGAGGTAGAACCTCTATACCTAGTTCTGAACACTCATCAATTTCAATCACTACACGGTCGGTAGATTCTAAATCAGCAGTAAGTAGTGCTGCCATAAATTCCACGGTGTAATTAGCTTTAAGATATGCTGTTTGGTAGGCAATATATGCGTAACAAGTTGCATGAGCTTTGTTAAAACCATAACCTGCAAAAGGTTCAATAACATCCGTAAATACTTTACCTGCAAAGTTAGGATCGTGACCATTAGCTTGAGCCCCATCGATAAATTTAGCTTTTTGTTCAGCAAGCAATTCAGGTATTTTTTTACCTACAGCACGTCGAAGCAAATCTGCTTCCCCAAGGGAGAAACCAGCGAAATCACGAGCAATACGCAGAATTTGCTCTTGGTAAACACCAACTCCATAAGTTTCTTTAAGTATAGGTTTAAATACTGGGTCCATGTATTTAATACTTTTTGGATCATGTTTACCTTGTATATATTGTGGGATGTAATCCATAGGACCTGGACGGTATAATGCGTTCATTGCAATAATATCCTCGAGTCTTGAGGGTCTTAATTCTTTCAAATAACGTTTCATTCCACTCGATTCCAATTGGAAAACCCCTGTTGTCAGACCAGAAGAGAAGAGTTCAAATGTTTTTTTATCATATAGATCAACATGGTCAATATCTATATCAACATCATGTCTATCCTTAATTATTTCAAGAGCTATTTCTAAAATAGTTAAGTTTTTTAAACCAAGGAAATCCATTTTCAGCAACCCAATGTCTTCTAGCGGTTTCATTGAATACTGCGTCACAATTGAGTTTTCTCGTCCGCTTGCCGGTTGCATAGGTGTAAAGTGGGTGAGTGGCTCTTGGGCAATAATAACCGCACAAGCATGAGTGCCAGTGTGTCTAACTGTACCTTCTAGCTTAATTGCATAATCCATTAGGCGTTTAGTGGCTGGCTCGTTTTTATACGCTAGAGACAAATCAGGTGCATCTTCAACTGATTTAGAAAGTGGTTCATACTTACCAAGAACTGGAGGTGGAACTAGTTTTGCAATTCTATCAACATCTGCATAGAGAAATCCAAGGGCTCGTCCTACATCACGTACTACTGCTTTGGCAGACATGGTTCCAAATGTAATAATTTGAGCAACATTTAACCTTCCATATCTTTCCACAACATAATCCATTACTTCTTCACGGCGAGTATCTGCAAAGTCGATATCCACATCGGGCATACTTACACGCTCTGGATTTAAGAACCTTTCAAAGTAGAGACCATATTTAAGAGGATCTACAGTTGTTATATCAAGGCAGTAAGCAATAATAGATCCTGCTGCTGATCCACGCCCAGGTCCAACCATAATTCCTTTGTCTTTTGCAAATTTAACAAAGTCCCATACGATCAAAAAGTAGTCAATAAATCCCATACTTTCAATAACTGAAAGTTCATAATTAAGCCGTTCAAATGCAGATTCATGCTCATCTTCTATGTATTTATTCTTGAGTCCTTGTTCACAAAGTTCACGTAAATACTGATCTGCTGGTTCATTTTCTGGAGTGTCGTATTTAGGTAGTAAATTTTGGCCGAATTCTATTTGCATGTCGAATAAATCTGCAAATTCGAGGGTGTTTTTCATGTAAGTTTCAAGTTCTGGCAGACCTTTAAATTCCATTTCAATATCTACATTGGTACGTAACTGCATATCGCCTTTATATTTTGGTCTATCAGTTTCATCTACATTTCTACCAGATTGAATGCAAACTAAAACATCATGTGATGGTTTGTCTTGAATATTTACATAATGAGAGTCGCAACCAATAACTACTGGGAGATCAAGGCTTTTGGATATTTGAATGATTTGATCGTTAATTGCAGTTTGTTTCGGATGCGTAGAGGGAGGAAGAATTTCTAAGTAATAGTCTTCAAATAAATCTTTATAGGACCTTGCGACTTCTAATGCCTTGTCAAAATTCTCAGCTAGTAAATATTGACAAATCTCTCCTTGAGAACCTGCAGAAACACATACTAACCCCTCGGTGTGGCCACTTAAAAGCTTCTTGTCTATTCGTGGAACGTAGTAAAAACCTTCTAAGTAGGATTTTGTAACTAATTCAATTAGATTTAAGTAACCAGTATGATTTTTTGCATATAGCAAAAGGGTCTGAGAGTATCGATTTGTTGAGTCCTTAATAAATCTATCGCGAGAAACATAAACTTCACATCCGATAATTGGCTTAACTCCTTCTGCCTTACAGTACTTGAAGAACTCACAAGCACCATATAAATTCCCATGGTCGGTTAGTGCAATTGCAGGTTGTTTGTTGTCACTAGCAAATTTAGCAAGGTGTTTAGGTCGACTCAAAGCGTCAAGTAAACTGTAGTGTGTATGATTGTGAATATTTATAAAGTTCATGCTGTAAATTAGAGCTAAAAAAATAGTAGCAAAATTTATGATTGAAAAAAATAAAAAAAAACCTTGAAAAATTAAATTATATCTTCTAAAATCTTGATACTTAGTGCCGTGGTGGCGGAATTGGTAGACGCGCTGGTCTTAGGAACCAGTAGGGAAACCTGTAAGAGTTCGAGTCTCTTCCACGGCACCATTTTTATATCATTTTGCAGTTGACTTATTAAAAAAATCATATATAATAGGCAACTATAACACTCAGAAATATTATGACTAGCATACTAAAAAACATTAGAGACAAAAGTGTAGAATACATTGATGAGATAATGAGTATTCTGAATTCTAAAGAGCAAGAAGTTATTCTAAAAAGAAATGGAATTGACAAGCCTTACAGAATGACGTTGCAAGCTATCGGTGAAGATATGTATATTACTCGTGAACGAGTAAGGCAAATAGAAAAGAAAGCAATATCTAAAATTGCCAGAAATCTAAAAGCGTTTCAAGTAAATGAAATAGTCCAATTAGTTGAAGCAAACCTAATAAGTCAAGGTAGTATAGTTACTGAAAAAGAGTTTTGCAAAATCCTAGATAAACATGGCTTAGAAACTGAGTTTATAGGTATAATATATCTAGCATTACAAATTTCAAACAATATTGGATACATCAAAAAATCTATCAAAACTGAAAAGTCCATTTATGACAAGCTAACTTTGACTGAAAGCCAAGTTAAAAATGTAATTACAGAAACAATAAATATTCTTTCCAAAGAGAATAGAACTTTAGATATTGAAGAAATTACAGCTAGAATTAGTAAAGTTGAGAAAGTGAATCAAAAACAAATTACAAAAATCCTAGACATTACAAATAATGTTAAATATTTAGAGGGGGTATATGGTTTATCAACTTGGAGAAATGTAAATCCTAAAAGTATTAAAGACAAAGCTGTTATTATACTTAAAAGAGCGCATAGACCACTACATTTTAGAACCATCAATAAACTTATTCACGAAAACAAGTTTGATCACAAAACTGTAACTGTTGAAGCAGTACATAACGAGTTGATTAGATACGAGGACTTTGTTTTAGTTGGTAGAGGTTTATATGCACTACAAAGCTGGGGTTATTCTAAGGGAACAGTGAAAGATGTTATATATGAAATTCTGAAAGAAAATGGACCACTGAAAAAGAAAGAAATTGTAGAAAAGGTATTAGAAAAAAGACAAGTAAAGATTGGAACAATTAGTCTTAACCTACAAAAAAATCCAGAGTTTAAAAGAGTAGGCAGAGCTATTTACTCGATTTAATATCCGACCAAATAGCACACAGTTCTTCATCGGATAAGTTTCGAATGTTTGCAATTGTGAAATTCAGGTTACTAAGTTTGAGATAGAGGTTCGTCATATTAAAGGCTGAACCTCTTTTAAAGTTAGAAACATGAGAAAGTGTATCTTTATAACTTTCAATTTCACTTATCATTTGTTTACGGCTTGGAGTCTTAACAGTTAGAGGTTTTTGCGATTTTTTTGATGCAGAAGATGTATCATTTTTTTGATTTGATAGAGATTGATTATTGCTTATATTTAAATCTTTAGATAGAATAGACATTGTTATAATTTAGATTATGTACAAAAAGATACTTTTAATATTATTGGCTTTAACAAGCATTTCTACAAGCACTTTTGCAATGAATGCTAATGAAGCTGTTTATAGTTTAATAAATTCTGAAGAATTTACCAAGCTAAATGAACCCATTGTTTTTGAAGCAGAATCATTTTTTGAGGATGACGAGCTCAAATTAGAAAACGTAAAGTATGAATGGGACTTCGGAAATAAAAATTACGATCAAGGCAGTCAAGTAGTTCACAGGTATACCAAAACGGGGCCATATACCGTCACTCTAAACACTAAATACGAAAATAGCACTACAACCACAATTAAGGATATATTTGTATCAAAGGCAAATATTTTATTAATATCCGACCAAAGCAATGAATTAGAAAGTATAGCGCAGTTCAAGAAAACAGCTGAAAGTTTTGATATTTTCACATCAGTAATTAGTGCTAAAAATAGCCCTTCTGTGTTTGTAACGACAGAACTTCTATCGCAAAAAATGCCAGACCCTCGTACATTCCAGAATTTTCAATATGTTATAGATTGGACCAAGTCTGGTTTATCTAAGCAAATATTGCAAAATTATATTCAAAAAAATAATATAACTCTAAATAATTCGACCTTGGTACTAGTAAATAACAGTCAAACACCGTTATTTAACAACCAAGAAAAACAATATTTAGGGTTGGAAAATATTATTTCAATTAAAAAACCTGCGCTCTACACATTACTTGAAAGTAATTCTTATATAGATTTTATTGAAAATCTTAATAATCAACAACATGAGTATAAAATAATTGACAGTCGATATGGAGAATCAAACATATTGCCGTTTACATATCTTGTGAACCAACTGAGATCAAAAGGTGTAAACGAAAACAGTCTGTATTTACTTGTAATCATACCTTTTCTGGCCTTTACAATAACTTTTGCAAAGCAAGTTATAGGACTTGAGGCTATTGGATTTTATACACCTTTAATCACGTCATTAGCACTATTAAATCTTGGCCTAAGCACTGGGACATATATTTTTATTCTACTTTATTTATTCTCATATATAGCATACAAAACTATAACACGAATAAAACTTCACTATCTTGCAAAAAATGCACTAATAGTATCGATCTTTTCACTATTATCAATCATAATTATCACTTTTCTAGGTGTAATCAGCCAAACTCAAATTAATATTATTAACATTGCTATATTCCCATTAATAGTCCTTATTACTGTAGTTGAAAGTTTTGCGAAACAAATTTACCTTAAGGGTTATAAAAGTGGTTCAAAAAGAGTGTTTGAAACCTTTTTAGTATGTTGTATCACATACTATCTAGCAGGAGGTGTAATGAAGGTTTTCAATTTTGACATTAGTGTATCAATAGTTAAAAATTATTTACTACAGTATCCTGATTTAAATATTTTATTAATTCTTATAATATTTTATCTTGGTCAATGGAAAGGACTAAAATTTACAGAATATTATAATATTCGAAAATACAATTCTAACATCGAAGAATAATGGAAATTCGCGATTACTTAGGAATGAATCTCAGAAACCAAAAATACATTGACTGGGATAAAACTAGAACAAACTTTACAAACAGCAAGCTTAAAACAAAACTTTTTCTATCAGCAAGACAAATAAGAGT